>JGI12316J15309_10000161_pt1 | contig 246853 bp, 224 predicted proteins | sample MarCyaLeptolynsp_FD_15309 | JGI IMG/M metagenome (IMG submission 15309) | reverse complement strand
ACCAAAAAGAAAGTAGCGAAGAAGAAAACCGCTAAGCGCAAGACCAAGAAAAAAGCGGCCAAGCGCAAGACGAAGAAAAAAGCGTCTACGCGCAGGAAGAAACGCTGACGTTGCTTAGTCTGGCAAGCGGGGCGGCAACTGCGTAAGTTTCAGCTGTTACTAACCCGCGAATATCCGGACCATAAGGTGCCCGCTGGAAAGCGGGCACTTTTGGTTCTGGGACCTGCGGCACGCAAACGGAAAGCCGGTTCCACTAGAGTTTGCGAGCCAGGCTTCACTACTTGCGATCGGACACGGCTATGAGTTCTGAGAAGAAGCGAAACGCGGCACGCGCCTCCATCGAGTTCATCGAGCCCGGCTCGACTCTGGGGGTGGGCACCGGTTCAACGGTCAACTTCCTCATCGACATGCTGCCGGAAGTCAAAGACCGGATAGATACGGTCGTATCGAGTTCCAAAGCCTCGACGAAACGCCTCAAAGAGCAGGGCTTCGAAGTGTCCACACTCAACGAAGCCGGCGATCTGGATCTGTACATAGACGGCGCTGACGAGAGCAACAAGCGCCTGCAGCTCATCAAGGGTGGCGGCGGTGCGCTGACGCGCGAAAAGGTGCTTGCCGGCGCGGCAAGGCGGTTCGTTTGTATTGTGGACGACAGCAAGCTGGTGGGCATGCTCGGCAGCTTCCCGCTGCCGATCGAAGTGCTACCGATGGCGCAGGCATTTGTCGTCAGGAAGCTCTTGAAGCTGCGCGCGCAACCGGTATGGCGCGAGGGTTTCGTCACCGACAACGGCAACCATATTCTGGACGTTCACGACCTGACGATCAGCAACCCGGTGGAAATGGAAAACCGGCTCAACCAGATTCCGGGCATCGTGACGGTCGGGTTGTTTGCCCAGCGCCCGGCCGACGTGCTGTTGATCGCCGACGACGACGGCGTGCGGGAAATGCGCGCCTGAACGGCCGATCCCGCGATGCGGCATGCTGCACCGCGGAAAACCCGTTGCTTACCGGTACCTCAAACCGGGAGCATGGCACTTTTTGTTGCCTCTGCACCGGCCCTCTACATCATTACAAGACCAGTCCCGGGAACCAACTTGTGCTTCCGGACGGCAACTCGTCCCGCGTCAGTCGGACAACGATGTAAGGTCTGCCAGCCGGGTCAATCGAAGTCAGCCCAACGCGTAGAGTGGCGCGCTTGCCTACCCAGTCGTGAAAACGCACGAGTTCCCCGCGCGCGAAGGCGCCGCGCCAATCTGCGTCGATCGGAGTGTCTCCACGGCTAATGTCGGCGGCACCGAGCTGACGCATGATCCTCGCGCGCACCTCGGACAACGATGTGCTGACGCTCACGGCATCGGCTTCCGGCGGTAGATCGATCAGCACCACAATCTCCTCGATCCTTTCGTCGCGCAACCTGACCGCGAGCTGCTGCCGGAAGCCGAGCGCGGGAAAGACCCGCTCATCACGCACACGCCAATCCCCTTCCGGCCTTCCTGTCGACGCATCGTATTGATCGCCTATGCGCAGGCCGGCAAGCACAAGCGGCTCGGGACCTCGGGACGTTGCATGGCCGCTCGAGGGCAGATAGCTGTAGGTCAGCGTCAATCGGGAACCTGCAAGTGCCGGCAATTCATCCGGGCTTCGGTATTGATGCTCCAGGTTGACCGCCACACGGTGCGTTTCGGACTCGAACGCATAGTGCAGGCGCAAACTCTGGTTCGTCGAACCGCTGTTCGGCAGGCCCGTGGCGTCCTGGCTGAGCCACGAATAATCCATGCGCAGGCTGTGCCGTCTGCCCGACCACTGCCAGCCCAGGCTCGGACCCAACTCGTCCACCCGATCGCCGGCGTCTTTACGGCGCCTCGCAACGATACCGGGCGCAAACGTTGCACGTCCGGCCGTCAGCTGCCAGCGACGGTTCGCTCTCAGGGAGAGCTCCAGGTTCTGCGTGGAGCGACCGGAGAGACGATCGTCGTTGTTCTGATAAACCAGACCACCTGCCAGTGAAAGATCCGAACTCAGCGCAAACCCGCTGCTGATCCTTACGGAATCGAACACTCCATCGCGGCTGGCCGCAGCGTCGGAGAGTGTCTGCCGGTACGCGTCGATCGCGGTCCCGCCGAACGGCAAGCCAAGGCGCGCGCCGATCAACCTCGTGCTGAGCGCGTTCGTCGAACGCTCGGTCTCGAGCGACTGCCAGCGCGCCTCGAACGTCGCCTGCCCCAGTCTGTAGCCAAACCGCGCCTCTCGATTGCGCCGGTCGGGTGCCGCGATTCCGCCCGCTGGCCTGAAGTCGCGGTCGTTGTCCTCGAACCGCAAGTGATAGTCGACGACTCTCTTACGCCCCATGAGTTGCGCAAACCGGCCATCGCCGCGCGCACTCCGTGTCGGATTCAGCGGATCGACACGACCGTCACTACTTGCCCATTCGAGCTGTAGCGCTATCTGCTGGCCCGCCCAGGGAAATCGCGAGTCGAGAAAAACGCTGCGGGTGTCCTGCTCCAGCCCTGCACGGCTGACCGACGCGGCCGCCTCATCGCGGTACCGCACCCAGTTGAAACCGAGACGGGTCGCCTGGAAAGGAGAGTAGAGCCAGCTCACGCCATCGTATCTGCGCTGATCGACGTCCAGGTCTGCATACTCCTGGCCGGCAACACCGGACAGAAGCTGTATCGAGTGCTGCGAGCCCGGCTGCAGTTCGAGTGCCAGGCCCTTCAGGCTTTGCTGCAGCGAACGTTGACTGAAGCGCCCGAAATGGTCACCCACGGTAAGCCGCCAGGGGAGACGCGTCGAACCGTTTTGCCATTCGATGGCCGCGTTGCCGAGTACCAGACCGTCATCACCTCTGAGGTCGGAGTCGTTCGCGTAAACGAGCAGACGCGTGTCGAGCGAATGGTAGTCCGACCAGCGCATGGAACTCCGCCACCTGGCCTCGATGTAGGCCTGACTGCCGGAAACCGGGTATACCGGCACCGCATCGTGATTTCGAGAATATTCGTAGCGCGACGTGAGTTCGGTGCCGGCATTCCATTCGGCCGCTGCGAACGCGGGCAGCAGGCAGATTGCCACCACGGCAGCCCGGCTCATTGCACGCCTGCCCCGGGCACGTCTACCCGTTCGAACAGACGAACATGCAGTTCGTGCTCACCTTCGAGGCGAACCAGCGAACCGTCGCTGCCCGTGTATTCGAGCTGGGCGATCACGACAGCAGACACCAGGCTTATCCGTTGTCCGCCTTTGTGCTGCTGCTCCAGGGTTCGCGTATCGTTCACGGCGAGCACGCGCATCCTCGCGTCCCGCGGTACGCTGCGCTGAATGTTGTCGGCGAGCCTTTCACCGTCGTAGAAGTCGTCCGCCAGCAGGCGGCGAAAATCTGCTTCGTTGTACTGCCCGTAGATCAGCTCGACGGCCTCGACGATGAGGTCCCGGGATACCGGCTCCGTAACCCTCCCGGCTAAACCTGCCCTCGGTATCGGTTTCACCTCACGGAACTCCGAGGACATTGCCGCCTCGGCCGAGAGGAAAGCCACGACCGGCAGCAGGGCAAACAGCGATCTCGATACCGTCATGGATTACTCCCCTGGTAAAAGTAGCTCGCGCCGCTCAGCGGGGTGCTGACGATATAGGTGAGCGTCAGTTCGAAACGCCCGTTGATCTCGGTGATCTGCCCGTCGGCGCGGACCCGCCACGGTGAGTTTTCGATGGCGCTGAGGTCACGAAAACTGTTCGTCAGCGGATCGTAGATACCGCCAACGTCGACGAATACGCCGGGCGCCGAAATCTGAATCGTGTTGCCGCTGATCGTCACATCGAGCGCAAAGGTCTGACCGAGCGAACCGAGGTTCAGGAACGATGCATCGTCACCTTCACCGCCAGGGGTCAGGACACCGTTGTAGGTTCCCGAAGGGCCGTCGGACGGACCGGGCGGCGGCGGCTCCGGACCGTCACCGGGATCGTCGCGTGCAGGATTGTCGGGATCGAAGAAATTGTTGCCTGCACGCACATAGACCTGCGTGAGCTCTACCGTGGCCCGGCCCGAATCGAGCGGCACGCCCGCCGTGTCGAGCCCGCACATTGCGGCCAGCTCGTCGAGTTCCGGAGGCAGCCAGGCCTGATAGTCACGCTGCGTCGCCAGGATGTCGCGCGCCAGGTTCGGGAGTTCGAGCGCGTACTGGCTCTCGAGGTACTCGATGAAACGGCGATGGTCCCGGGCGTCGCTGTGCCAGATAAGCGCCCCGCTAGCGTAAAAACCCAGATCACCGAATCGTCGATTCAGTCCGTAGGAGTGCTCCCAGGGGCCCGTTTTCGACGATTCCGCTTCGCGGAGCGGCCTCACGTCACCGGAAGCCGCAGGGTGTCCACGGCTTCTCTCATATTTCGCGTAGGACTGTAGCGACGTCCGCCGGGTACATCCGGACGCTGGCGCCGGCCGGTCGCTGTTGAGACACGCGCTGCCGCTCGGTTCCACAAAACGATCGCGCCAATCGACCCAGTTCCAGTACACGCGCGTGTGCAACAGCTGTAGCGGTCGATGCATCGGCAGGAAATCCGGCTTCGACCCTTCCCAGTCTTCGATCCCACCGTGGGTATTGATGGCATCGAGTGCCGCCTGAACCAGCGGCCGCTGACGCTGCCGCTCACGCCTCTCCCATTGTTCACTTGCATCGCGCGCATCGCTTTGCCGCCGCGCCTGAATGACGTCGTCGAGCAGCTGATCCAGCTCCGAGGGACCGCTGAACAGCTCGACGAGCTGGTTCTGAAAGCGTCGGCGCTGTTCTTCATCCCGAGGGTCGTCGAGCAGGTTTTCCTCGGCGAGGAGCAGCGCCGTAAACGCCTGCGACGAAGGCCAGCCCGCGCCGGTCAGCGGATCGAAACCCGCGTTGACCAGCACGGCAACCGCCGCGCGGCGCGCGCGAATCCCCGCTTGATGCCTGACGTCGGGATCAATGCGACCTACCGTTCTCAGAACGCCGATGGCCGTGGAATCGAGCTGTCCGGCGCGCGAGGCCGGATCCTGTACGACAAGACGGCGGGTATCGAAAAACCATTCGATGTCACGACGGATCAGCCGCGCTGCCCGCCAGGCGTCTTCCTCGGGTACGCCGGACACGCCACCGTCGTCCGTGCTTTGCGCCGCCTCGGCCGCCGCCGGTACGGTGCCGTCGAGCGCGGCGAACAGGCGGCGCCAGACCGAGCCGTCAACCTCTTGCCGGTGCAGCGCCTCAAGCGTTAGCCGCCAGTCTGCCGGCACCTCCGTGGGATTCAGCCTTCGCCGGGTGTAGAGCGCCAGCGCCAAATCGGCAAGCAGCAGGGCGTCCTCATGCGTCCCGCCGGCCTCGCTGACCGTCGCTTCGATCTGCATCTTGAGCGCCCGGTAGCGGCGATAATCGGTCTCGTCCTGCTGCAGCCATTTTTGGGTTTCGGCATGAAAACGCGCTGTCTCAGCCAACAGCGTCCGCGCATCGTTCACCAACCCGGGTAACTCCGCCTGCAGAGGCTCGCGGTGGTCGTACTCCAGCTGCAAACCCGCAATGCGCCGCTCGGTCTGTACGTGCCGAGCGTAGCTTTGCAGAAGCCTGCGCTGCGCCACCGTCAGGGAGTCGTCATCGGACTGGCGGAGGGGATCGCTGACTTCGACCTCGAGTGACGGCAGGCCGCACGCATAGGCCAGGTCGTCGAACGTCACATCGGCGGAAGACGACATCACTTCGTAGTTCATCTGCGCGCAACCGCCCAGGACCAGCACAACCGCAAGCAGCAGAAGTGATTTTCTTCGCAACGATGTTTGCATGGCACCCCTACCAGCGAACGCTCGGCGCGGTCGAACCGCAATGGGGGCGCATTGTGCCGTCAGGGCGCCGATCACCCTGCCACGCGAACGCGTGGCAGGGTGACAGCAGGTTCACTCCGGTTTGGTAACCAGCCCCAGGCGCAGAGCTTCGAACACCGCTTCGCTCTTCGAGTGCACGGCAAGCTTCGTATACATGCGCTTGGTGTACGAGCCGATCGTGTTGCTGCTGACGCCAATGAGGTTTGCGATCTCCTGGTAGGAATAACCTTTCGCTACGAGCTGTAGAACCTCGAGTTCGCGTCGGCTCAACAGCGACGGCGTCGGGTTTGCCTGCGTTGCCGCACTCTGATCGCTGCCGGGCTGCAGCCGGCGAATCAGGTGTCGCGCAATCGAGGCGGAAATCGGCGAACCGCCGTCGAGCAGCTGCTGCAGCGCAAGATCTATCGCCTGCGAACTGTCGGTTTTGAGGATGTAGCCGTGGGCGCCGGCTTCAACCGCCCGAACAACCGTCTCCTCGTCGCCGAACACGGAGATGACGAGAATCAGCAAGCGCGGATTCAGATCCGCCTGCTCTTCGATGAGCGCAAGCGCACTGCCGTCCGGCAGTTTGAGATCGGTCAGCAGCACGTCGGGCGACGCCGGCTCGATACGTGCGCGCGCCTCGGCAAGTGTTCCGACTTCGCCGACGATACGAAATCGTTCGAGCGAATCAATCGTCTCCACGAGATGACGCCGGGTAACGGGATCATCCTCTACCAGGAACACGCTTGCGGTTTCTTTCATACCCTATTATTTATCCTCGAAGGCAAACTCGCTGCCACGCCTTCACGTGGCGGGATCGATGGGAGATTCGAGTCGCACGACGGTTCCTTCGGCGGTCGATTCGAGGTCGAGGCGCCCCCCGAGCTGCCCTGCTCTCACACGCATGTTGCCCAGCCCGTGACCGGTCGACTGGCCGGGATCGAAACCCTGGCCATCGTCGGCGACCTCGATGCGGACGTCGCGGCCTCCCAGGCGTTCGGTTTCGATGCTGAGGTTTTCGCATCGACTGTGGCGGATGGCGTTGGTCACGGCCTCCTGCACGACCCGGAGTACGGCAAGAGAACGTTCGCCGCCGAGCTCAGCGTCCTGAAGATCGCTCATGCTCCAGCGCAGGCGAATTTGCTTGTGATCCAGGGTGCCCTGGAGGCGTTCGCGAAACACCGCCAGCAGGGTTTGCAGATCGCCGCCGGAAGCCGCCAGCGAGTCGACGATCATCCGCAAATCCTGTAACGCGGCGTCCAGCGCAGTCCGCAGTTCTTCGGACGCGCCGTCGCGCTCACTGAGCACGAGCGCCTGTACGAGCTGTCCGCCCAGTCCATCGTGGACATCGCGCATCAGGCGCTGCCGTTCAGTCGCCAGCGTTTCCGCCCGCTCGAGCTTGTTGAGGCGTCTGTAGTTGTCCTCGAGTTCCTCGCTCTTTCGGGCAATGCGCTCCTCCAGTTCGACGTTGAGGGACTCGTACTGGCCGAGCGAACTCACAAACCGCCGGGCGAGCAGAACCACGATGAACAACATCTGCGCAGCCGCCACGTATTGCACGTAGAAAGTCAGGCCGGGTACATCCGCTCCAACCAGGAACAGAATGTCGCGAGTGCCGACGACGAACATCAGCCCACCGAGCACGAACAGCATGACGTTCTCGAATCCTCCGCGTACCCACGCCATACCGGCAAATACGCAGAGCGCATACAGCCCCCACAGCTGTGTGAATGGCACCCAGACGAGATTGCTGAGCGCCGCCAGCGTGTCGAAGGATGCAAACAGCGTCGCCCACGAGAGCAGCAGAGTCCCGGCCACTCCGGAGACGAGAATCGCACGCTCGGTGCGCGGCCGCCTCACGGAAAAAAAGCGATGCACGAACAGCGGCATCAGCAGCACCCACCAGAGAGACAGATAGTCGAGTACAAACCAGAACTCGGCGGACACGGGCGGCGTCAGCACGAGTCCATGCAGGATATGAAACGCCCAGAGGCAGATGGTCAGGCCGTACAGGCCGAAGGCCGCTTCGCGACGTCTGAATACCCAGAGCAGCAATAGCAGAACACCGAGCGTCAGCATCACCGCGACGATGAACATCGGAATGTGAAAACCCCATAAACGCACGTGCGCATAGGTATCGACGAACCGGTCTTTAGGACCAACGTAGGTCTGAACCGCGCGTGGCGCCGAAAACATTCGCCCCGTCCGGTGGTACAGCCAGGTTTCGTTGCGAATGACCGGGGAGTCGAATTCGAACATGACCTGCCGGGCATGGAACGGCAACGGTTCGCGCATGGGCCCACCCGAACCCAGGCGTCGCTGCCCCGCAAAGAATTCCACGTTTGCCAGCGGACTGAACTGGTAGAAGACCAGCGGGCCGTCGTAATCGCGCACGCTGTCGTCAACCCGGAACCGATACCACGCCGTATAAGGCGGTTCGGCAGCTGGCAGCGCGCGCGGGCCACCGGGCAGTTCGATCGTAGTCCAGCCAGCGTCCTCCGAAGGGGGGTTCGGCTGATGCTGGGTGTTGTACGCGACTTGGCGAACGGCGTATTCAGCCGGAAGATCGACCCGCTCATCGAGGAAATAGAAGGCCGAAAGAACCAACAGCGACGTGACGACGATCGCTGCACAGGTCGAGAGTACCCTGACGAAAATCGACCTCACGTCAGGCGCGCCTTCGGGTCCTCAGGTATTCTGCTTTGCCTCTGCAAGGGGCCTCGACGTCGTCATTCGAGACGCCACATTCCACCGGTGAGCACGAGACATGTCAAACGAGCTGCTTCGTGTCCAGTGTTAGAACACAAAAAAACGGGCCCTTTCGGGCCCGTTTTGTTTTTGGCTGGGGGACCAGGATGGATTCGCCGCTCTGCGAGCGGCTCACCCTGCGGGCGGCCTCGCTGTCGCTCCGCCGTCTGTCGGCGCTGCGCGCCTCGGTTCGAACCTTGAGCTTCTCATCCTGGTCCCAGGCGCAAAAAAAACGGGCCCTGTCGGGCCCGTTTTGTTTTGGCTGGGGGACCAGGATTCGAACCTGGGTTGACGGAGTCAGAGTCCGTAGTCCTACCGCTAGACGATCCCCCAAATAAGGGAGTCCGCAATCAGCGCTTCGAGTACTGCGTAGCGCGGCGGGCTTTGCGCAGACCGACTTTCTTACGCTCCACTTCACGCGCGTCGCGGGTCACGAAGCCCGCCTTGCGCAGCGGTGAACGCAGCGATTCGTCGTACTGCATCAGCGCACGCGTCAGGCCGTGGCGAATCGCGCCTGCCTGTCCGGTCGTGCCGCCGCCGCTGACGGTCACAGTGACGTCGAACTTGTCCGTGAGGTTCATGAGTTCGAGCGGCTGGCGAACGATCATTTGCGCCGTCTTGCGGCCAAAGAATACGTCGAGATCGCGATCGTTAACCTTGATCGCGCCTGAGCCGGGGCGAAGGAACACGCGTGCGGTCGACGTTTTGCGGCGACCTGTGCCGTAAAAATGGGTATCAGTCATAAGTCTTGTCCTGGCGCCTTGAGGTTCAGGCGTTCACTTCCAGCGGTATGGGTTGCTGCGCCGTATGGCTGTGCTCCGATCCTGCGAACACGCGCAGTTTCGAAAACATCCTGCGACCCAGCGGACCGCGGGGCAGCATGCCTTTGACGGCGTATTCGAGCGCGCGTTCGGGCTTCTCGTCGAGCAGCTTCTCGAGAGACGTCGACTTCAGGTTGCCGATGTAGCCGGTGTGCCGGTGGTACATCTTGTCCTTGAGCTTGTTGCCGGTTACGCGAATCTTCTCCGCGTTGACGACCACGATGTAGTCGCCCGTATCGACGTGCGGCGTGTATTCGGGCTTGTGTTTGCCACGCAGGCGGCGAGCGATTTCGGTGGCGAGTCGGCCCAGGGTTTTTCCTGTAGCATCAACAACATACCAATCGCGGCGCACGTCTGCTGGTTTGGCAGAAAACGTCTTCATGATCTTTTTCCGTCGGGAATTCAGTGTATTGCCGGTGCGCCGCCGTTGCGGCCGTCCGGCGCCCGCCCCCGGAGTGCTAAGCTCCTCACGGGCGAAAGGCGCGAGATTGTACTTGAGCAGCCCGCCCAGTGCAAACCTTGAGCGGGCTGTTTCCGCACCCCGTATACCGGCCGCAAAAACCTTTGAGGTCAGCGGCTTACGCTACCGGAGGGGCGCGTCGGCCGGGTCGGTCAGAATCCGTACTCGAGCGAGATTGCAGTCAGCGTATCGGTCTTTTCGGTGCCCGCCGGTACGTCGCTGTTATTGCGGACCGTGTACGACGCCACGAGGCTCAGCGCACCGACCAGTTTCGCGGACAGTGAGGACTTCGATTCCAGGAAGGTGTTGTCTTCACCAGCCTCGACCACGAAGGTCTGCTCGAACGCCGCCGTTTCGCTGAACTGCCACTTGTAGTCCAGGCCGCCGAAGAAGATCGTCTCGTCTGATTCCACGCCGAGCTGGTCTTCGGACTGCCTGGCACCGGCACCCACTTCGGTGTTGAGCGTGTGCACCGGCCCTTCCAGGAACCGACGTCCATAGCCGACGGTCTGCGAGAACTGGGTATCGAAAGCGCCGAAGCGATCCTTGCGCCAGGTCAGGCGGCCAAACAGAAAGTCTTTGTCGGTCAAGTCCCAGCCGCTGCGCCAGCCGGCCTCGTAGGACTCGGCCGTCGTCTCGTTGTCTTCGGCGGCAAAAACCGCCGCGCCGGTTGCTTCGTGTTCCCACTTGCCCTTCTTGTAGTTGAGCGTTGCGCCGGAATTCAGACTGGAGGTGTCGGTGTTGCCCGAGGTGCCGAGAAAACCGAATTTGATCGTGCCCCCGAACGGGCCTTCGTCCTCGGCCGCCAGGGTCGACAGGGGCAGCGAGACGAGCGCAATGAGTACAACGCGAAACAACATGGTGGATCCTTGGAAGAGTGTTACCGGAGATGAAAGACCGACCGGGGCGCCGGGCGGCCGCGAAGTATAGCCCCGTGCCCCGAGCTTCGGCCAGTTTTTGAGGCGCAGCGGGCGCGGGGTGACGGTATACTTATGTAATGAGCATGAGAAATCTGACCGCTTTCGACCGCCTGCTGGCCGGCGCGAACAACGCGCTCAGAACCGTCGCCGCCCCGGCGGGTGAAGCCGCGCGACGCTACCCGGGCGAAGCGGAGGACGAGGCGGAGTTGAGTCCCGCCGAACGCCGCCACGCCGCGGGCCTCATGCGCGTCAATCACGCGGGAGAAGTCGCCGCGCAGGCGCTGTACCAGGGACATGCAACCGTTGCGCGCGATCGCCAGGTCGAAGCCCAGATGCAAACCGCAGCTGCGGAAGAGTTCGACCACCTTGCGTGGTGTGAACGCCGGCTCAGGGAACTGGGCGAGGCACCCAGCCGCCTCAGTCCGGTCTGGTACTCCGGCGCGTTTGCCATCGGCGCCGTCAGCGGTCTGTTCGGCGACCGCTGGAGCCTGGGTTTCATCGCCGAGACCGAGCGCCAGGTCTGTGAACACCTGGACAGCCATCTCGACGGGCTCCCGGAATCAGATCAGCGAAGTCGCGCCGTCGTGCGTACGATGCGCGACGAAGAACAACAGCACGGTGACGATGCACGTGCAGCGGGAGCGGCTGAACTGCCGCAACCGGTACAGGATCTCATGCGACACACGGCTCGGGTCATGACTCGTACAGCCTACTGGGTGTGAGTATTGGTAAGCAGACGATTTTAGAAAAAACACGGACTTAGCTTGCTCTCCTAAGAAAAAAGGTTTAAAAGGAGAGCGCTTGAGCGATCTAGGGGCCCAGAACTATGCAAACAACCGCCAAAACCCTGAGCGATGTACCCGCCATCAACCGATTTTTGAGCTACTGCCGGGTACGCACCGTCCCGTCGAAGACGGTCATGATCCACGCGGGCGACCTGCCGGACGTCCTTTACTACATCGTGGACGGCTCGGTCGAGGTCATGATCGAGGACGAGGACGGCAACGAGATGGTGCTCGCTTACCTCAACAAAGGTCAGTTCTTTGGCGAAATGGGGCTCTTCTACGAACAACCGACGCGCAGCGCCTGGGTTCGCACGCGCACGGAGTGCGAGATCGCGGAGATGACGTATCCGCGCTTCCGGCAAATTGCCAGCGAGAGCCCCGGCCTCGTGTTCGAGCTGGCCACGCAGCTGGCGACTCGCCTCGACCGCACGAACCGCAAGCTCGGCGACCTTGCGTTTGTTGACGTCACGGGCCGGGTCGCACACGCCATCATGGATCTGTGCAACGAACCCGATGCCATGACGCACCCCGACGGCATGCAGATCAAGGTCAGCCGCCAGGAACTCAGCCGTCTCGTCGGCTGCTCACGGGAAATGGCCGGCCGCGTACTCAAGGTGCTCGAGGAACAGGGGCTCGTATCGGCCAGCGGCAAGACCATTGTGGTGTACGGCGCAAGGCCGAACCGCAAACTCTGAGGAAAACCTCCCGGCAAACGGCGTAACCGCCTAACTCCCGTTGGCAATTTCCCGGCGCATTGCCGCAATGGTTGACGCGTAGTCCTCGCTGCCGAAAATGGCAGAACCCGCAACGAAGGTATCGGCGCCCGCCGCGGCGATGGCGCCGATATTGTCCACTTTGACCCCGCCGTCTATTTCGAGACGTATCTCGAAACCGCTCTCGTCGATCATGCGACGAGCCTGACGAAGCTTGTCGAGTGCGGTCGGAATGAATGCCTGGCCGCCGAAACCGGGATTCACCGACATGATGAGCACAAGGTCGACCTTGTCGAGCACGTGCTCGAGCCAGGCCAGCGGCGTTGCGGGGTTGAACACCAGTCCGGCTTTCACGTCGTGTTCGCGGATCAGCGAGAGCGTGCGATCGACGTGCCGGCTCGCCTCGGGATGGAAGCTTATGTAGTCGGCGCCGGCTTTTGCGAAGTCGGGTACTAGCCTGTCCACGGGTTCGACCATGAGATGCACGTCGATAGGCGCCTCGATGCCGTAGTTGCGCAGCGCCTCGCAGATCATCGGACCAATGGTCAGGTTCGGCACATAGTGGTTGTCCATGACGTCGAAGTGCACGACGTCCGCGCCGGCATCGAGGACAGCCTTCACGTCGTCACCCAGACGTGCGAAGTCGGCGGATAGTATGGAAGGGGCAATGAGCGGCTCCACGTCGGCGCCTCCGGTTTTCTCACTCGCGCAATGTACCTGAGCCGTTGCCGCGACGACAGCGAAGCGCGGCCGCGGGCGGAAAAAATCCGGGAGCGCGCGGGCGGATCAGCGGATGGAACGGCGCGTCTTGAGCAATTCGTAGGCGGACCGCACCTCGCGGGTTTTCTGCTCGGCGGCCGCAATCTGTTGCGCATCCGGCTTGCTGGCCGCCAGCTTGTCCGGGTGGCTCTGGTTCATGAGCCGCCGATAGGCCTTCTTGATATCGCTGTTGCTTGCATCGGGCGCCACGCCGAGCAAAGCGTAAGCCGCGCTGACCCGATCGCGGTCGGCGTCACCCGCGGGCGACTGACGAAAACCCTTTTGTGCCCTGAGCATTGCCTCCAGCTGGGCAAGCTCGACGCGGCCGATGTCGAATGCGGTACAAGCCTCCCAGATCAACGCCCTCTCTCGCGCACGCATACGCGGCTTGGACAAGCCGACTTCGAGCAGCAGACGCACGAACAGAAGACGGTGCTCGGGACGCCTCAACGCATCCCGGCGAACCCGCTTTAGCGTTGCCGCAAACGCAAACGTGGCGCTCTTGCCGTCTTCGAAATGACCGATAGCGCGGCGCACCGCTGCGGGCCCGAGATTGAGACGATGCATGACGGCGCGCGCGGCCCGGATCTCGTCCTCCGTGACTCGGCCGTCCACCTTGGCGAGATGTCCCATGCACTGAAACAGCGCGGGCACGAAACCGTCGGGAAGCGCGCCGGTCCGGGCGCCGGCGTCGGAGAACGCGCGATACCGGCTCTGAAAACCTCGATCGAACTGGTGCCCGAGAATCAGGCCCAGCAGCGCAAGCATGGGCTTGAGTGTCGCAGCGCCGAGTAGAGTGCCGATGAGCTTGCCCCAGTACACGTCCGTCGTCTCCGGTTCTTGAGACGACATCCTAACGTCTGCCGCAGCGCAATGCGCGCTTGCCAGAGTCCGTGCTTACTAGGATGATGCTCGCGTCGCCATTCGCACCGCTGCCCTAGTATCCATGACCTCGCAAGACGCCCTGTTCGAATCGTCAATACCGGAACTCCCGCTTCTGGGCCGCGGCAAAGTCCGCGACATCTACGGCATCGACGACGCACACCTCCTGATCGTCACGACCGACCGCCTGTCGGCCTACGACGTGATCCTGCCCGATCCGATTCCCGGAAAAGGTGAACTCCTGACGCAGATCTCGCTGTACTGGTTTCGCCAGATGCAGGACGTGATCGACAATCAGCTGACCGATCTCTCGGTCGATGGCGTGCTCGACGACAATGCGCTTGCCGAACAACTGCGGCGCCGGTCGCTGGTTGTGAAGCGCCTGAAACCCCTGCCCATAGAAGCCGTCGTTCGCGGCTACCTGATCGGCTCGGGATGGCGCGACTACGAAGCCAGCGGCGCCGTGTGCAGCATCGATCTACCGGAGGGCCTGCGCCAGGCCGAGCGTCTGCCAGCGCCGTTGTTCACGCCGGCCAGCAAGGCGGAAGCCGGCGAACACGACGAGAACATTAGTTTCGCCGACGTTGTGGAGCTCGTGGGTGAGCGGCTGGCCGAGCAGGTGCACGACACGAGCATGGAGATCTATCAGCGCGCCAGCGAGCACGCGGCTCAGCGCGGTCTGATCATCGCCGACACCAAGTTCGAGTTTGGCCTTGACCAGGAAGGCCGCCTGCACCTGATCGACGAAGTGCTGACTCCCGATTCGTCACGCTTCTGGCCCGCCGCGGAGTACCGCCTCGACACGAGCCCGCCGAGTTTCGACAAACAATACGTTCGCGATTACCTGGACACACTTGATTGGGATCATCGCGAGCCCGGGCCGGCGTTGCCGGCCGCCGTGGCGGAAAAAACAGCCGAGAAGTATCGCGAGGCTTACCGACTGCTCACGGGACCGGCGACGGTCAGCCCTGGCGATCCGCCCACCGGCTGAACAGCGTGTGAAGCGCTTGAATGCCGACCGTCAGCGCGGCCGGCCCGGGCTGCAGGATGACGGCGGATTTGATCTCGTGCAGTTCAGCATCCCTCACGGCCGGCACCGCCGACCAGCCGGGCCGCTCCGCAACGCGCTCGGGCCTGAATTTCTTGCCGCACCAGGACCCGACGATCACGTCGGGTTCCCGGCGAACAACCTCGAGCGGGTCGGCAATGATCCGATTCTTGCCCAGGGACTCTTTGGCCAGCTCCGGAAACACGTCGTCGCCGCCGGCGAGTCCGATCAGCTCGGACACCCACTGGATGCCGCTGATCTGCGGCTTGTCCCATTCTTCGAAATACACGCGCGGCCGCCGACTCAAGCCCGCCGCCGCCGTCTCCACGGCCCGCACACCTGCCTCGAGCTCGGCCACGTAGCGTTCGGTCTTCGCCTGTTCACCAATGAGTGCGCCCAGCGTTCGAATCATGCGAAAAATGCCGTCGACCGAGCGCTGGTTGAAGATGTGCACGGCGACGCCCCGGCGCACGAGTTCGGCGCCGATATCCGCCTGCAGGTCGGAAAATCCGAGCACGAGATCCGGTTCGAGCTCGAGAATACGGTCGATCTTCGCGCTCGTGAAAGCCGACACCTTCGGCTTTTCCTTGCGCGCACGCGGCGGCCTCACGGTGAATCCCGAGATTCCGACAATGCGGTCTTCCTCGCCGAGCGCGTACAGCGTTTCGGTCGTTTCTTCCGTCATGCAGACAATACGTTCCGCGTAACCGCCCGCTTGCTTCATGGTTTCTCCCTGGCGTTGCCGGGCATTGTCATGAAAGCTGTGACCGATATCCAGCCGCGGCCGGCGCCGTAAGCGGTACAATTCCCGCATGCTCATCGAGGGAAATCACCTGTCCACGGGACTCCAGGAGCGTATCGACCGGTTTATCTGGGGCGACACGCTCGACCGACGCGGTCTGCCCGGGCGTGCAGTTGCGATCGTGCTGCGCTACCTGTATGCCATCCTGCGCGACGTTTTTGCGGGCCAGCTCACGCTGCGCGCCATGAGCCTCGTATACACGACGCTGTTGTCGATCGTACCGCTTCTGGCGTTCAGTTTTTCGGTGCTGAAAGGCTTCGGCGTTCACGAAGACTTGAAGCAGCAAATGTACGTATTCCTCGAGCCGCTCGGCAGCCGCGGCGTCGAGATTACGGATCAGATAATGCTGCGCGTAGAAACCGTCAACGGCGGTGTGCTCGGCGGCATTGGCCTCGCGTTTTTTGTCTATACGGCGATCTCGATGGTGCAAAAAGTCGAAGAGAGCTTTAACTATGTCTGGTCCGTATCGAAGCCGCGCAGCTTCGCCAGGCGCTTTTCGGAATACACGGTCGTCCTGCTGGTCGGTCCGCTCGCGATTGTCGCCGCCTTGGGCATGCTGGCACCCATCGAGAAACAACTCTCGGAATACGACACGGTACGGTTTGCGCTCGAGGAAACCAGCAGAATCATGCCCTACCTGCTGGTTGCCGGCGTGTTTACGTTTCTATACGTCTTCATGCCGAACACGCGCGTGACGGTACGGTCCGCTCTCGTCGGGGGTCTGACCGGCGGCTTCCTGTGGGCCACAGTCGGCGTGATCTTCACCCAGTTCATCGCGGGCTCCGCCGACCGGCAGGCCATCTATGCCAGCTTCGCCGTAGCGATCGCCGCGCTGATCTGGCTGTATCTCAACTGGATCGTGCTGCTGCTCGGCGCCCAGGTCGCTTACTATCACCAGAACCCGGCCTACCTGCGCATTGGCCGCCGCGAGCCGAGGCTCTCCAATTCGATGCGCGAGCGCCTGGCGCTCAACCTGATGTTTCTCATCGGCCGTGCGTTCCGCGGCGGTCGCAGGAAAGAAACCGTTCGCAGCCTGGCGGCCAGCCTGCGCATGCCGTCGATTACGCTTGCGCCCATACTGACCGGCCTCGAACAGGCCGGACTCGTATCGGTGACCGATCGGGACGCACTCATACCGGCTCGCGATATCAATCGCATCGGGCTGAACGATATCCTCGCCGTCGTCAGGCGCGAGGGCGAGACGGGGTCCTACGACGAACCGCACTGGGAACCCGACGTAGCGGCGCTCGGCAGGTCTCTGGACGATGCCGTCAGCGGCGCGATTCACGACCGGACGCTGGCTGATTTGCTCGACTCAGCCGAGCGTGGTGAGGCGACCTGAGGGCGTCTGTCGTTTTCAGCTACCGGCGATCGTCATTTCGCCGATCAAGAGCGAGCCGCAGCGGATGCCGCCACGCAAATCCCTGTCGTCGCCGATACGCTCGATCCGGGAATAAAGCTCACGTAACGTGCCCGCAATCGTGACCTCGTGGACCGGGAACTGAATCTCGCCGTTTTCCACCCAGTGACCGGCCGCCCCACGGGAATAGTCCCCGGTCACACCGTTGACGCCCTGCCCGATCAGCTCTTCGACAATGAGCCCGGTGCCCATCTCGGCAATCAGGGATTCGAGCGTGCCGCCGTTCGAGGAAACGACGAGGTTCTGCGCGCCGCCGGCATTTGCGGTCGTTTCGAGACCCAGCCTGCGCGCGGAGTAGCTGGAGAGAACGTAATCTTCGATGGAGCCCGCCGTGACGAGCCCGCGGTCCCATGTGCCCACACCCTCGTCGTCGTAAGCTGCGCTGGCCATGCCCCCGGCAATGTGCGGCCGCTCGGCGATGTCCACAAAATCCGGAAACAGCCGCTCACCCCGCGCATTGAGCAGGAACGATGCCTTTCGATACTGCGCCCCGCCGCTCAGCGCACTGACGGCGTGGCCTATAAAGCCGCGCGCCAGCTCGGGAACAAACAGCACGGGCGCCGGCTGTGTGGGCAGTTTTTGTGCACCCAGGCGCGCAATGGTTCGCCGCGCCGCTTCGCGGCCTACGGCTTCGGCTGACTCGAGTTCATCCGGCGAGCGGGCAGCCGTGTAGTGATAGTCGCGCTGCATCTCGCCGTTCTGTTCTGCCAGCAACGCGCAGGTGATGCTGTGGCTGGTTTTTGCAAACTGGCCGAAGAAACCGTGGCTGTTGCCGTAAGCACGCACACCGCGATTCTGCGCAACGGTTGCGCCCTCGGAGTTTTTGAGCCGCCGATCCACGTCCAGCCCTGCCGCCTCGCAGCGTATCGCCAGCTCGATCGCCGCGGCGGCATCGATATCCCAGGGATGATCGAGGTCGAGATCGATCAGCTCGCGGCACAACAGGTTCGCGTCGGCAAGACCGGCGTGCTTGTCCTCGGCCGTATAGGTCGCAAACGAGCAGGCCTTGCGAACCACCTCACGCACGGCGTCCGCACTGGTCTCCGAAGTGCTGGCGCTGCCCCGGCGCTTGTTGCGGTACACCGTGACCGCAATGCCGTGATCGCGGTTGTACTCGAGGTTTTCGACATCGCCGAGCCGCGCCGTGGCTGCCAGCCCGATGTCATGACTCGCAGCCACCTCCGCCTCGTCCACGCCCAGCGACTTTGCTTCGTCCAGAGCTGCCCGGACGATCGGCTCGAGATCCACTTCGACGACGTTGCTGCTGGGGTTGTTGTTGCTCGGCTCGTTCATGCTGACTCTTCTGTGCTGGGGCCCAAGGCAGCCCCGTGGTAGACTCCGCTGCCCTTGAAAGGCCGGAGCGTTCCGCGGGGTAGCTTAGCCGGTGCAGGACACAAAACCCAGCAAAAGCGCGCTCAAGCGGGAAGATCAGGCGTTAAAGGTTCTCGCCGAGAAACTGGTGTCGCTGGGGCCCGGCGAACTCGATCGTCTGCCGCTCGGCGAGCGTCTCAGGGACGCCGTAAACGTCGCCTCGCAAATACGCGCTCACGGCGCGCTGCGCCGCCAGCGCCAGTTGATCGGTAAACTCCTGAGGCAGTCGGACGCTGATGCAATACGCCATGCGGTCGCGGAACTCGGCCAGGACAGCGCTCTGGAAAAGCGGCGCTTCAAACGCGCGGAGTTGTGGCGCGACCGCTTGCTCACGGAAGGCGAGGCTGCACTCGACGCCTGTGTGGCCGCGACCGGCGCCGAGGCGTCTTCATTGCGGGATTTGCTGAAAAGGATTCGGGGAAGCCGTAGCGAAAAAATCGAAAAAACGGCGCGCCGCGAATTGTTCAGGGTCGTTCGCGACGCTCTGCAAAAGCGATCTTTCGAAGGGCAACAGGCCGAGAGCCAGCAAGCTGAACAACAACAAAAGGAAGCTTAAGTCACGATGAACATGCGCGTAGGCATCATCATGGGATCGCAGTCCGACTGGGACACGATGCGTCATGCGAGCGAAACACTCGACAGCCTCGGCGTTTCGCACGAGACCCGGGTAGTATCGGCCCACCGCACGCCCGACCTGCTGTTCGATTATGCAGAGAGTGCGCTCGAGCGCGGACTCAAGGTCATTATTGCGGGTGCAGGCGGCGCGGCACACCTGCCGGGCATGACGGCAGCCAAAACCCGTGTGCCGGTGCTGGGCGTCCCTGTGCAGTCCAGGGCGCTCAACGGACAGGACTCGCTCCTGTCGATTGCGCAGATGCCGGCCGGTATTCCCGTGGGGACACTCGCCATCGGCAGGGCCGGTGCCGTCAACGCAGCGCTGCTCGCGGCCGCTATCCTGGCCAACGAGGACGAGGCGGTTGCCGAAGCCCTGGACAAGTTTCGCCGCGAGCAAACCGCGAAGGTACTCGCAAAACCCGATCCGGCCAGCTGACGATCATGCGCGTCGGCATCATCGGCGGCGGCCAGCTGGGTCAAATGCTCGGCTACGCTGGACGCGAACTCGGCATCAGCTGCGAATTTCTCGACCCTTCGCCGGCACCGCCGGCGGCAAGCGCAGGGTCCGTCACGAAGGCGGCATTCGATGATCCCGTTGCGCTTGCCGAGCTGGCGCAACGCGTGGACGTCCTGAGTTACGAATTCGAGAACCTGCCTGCCGACGCGCTTGCCGCGGTCGCCGACATCTGCCCGATTTACCCGCCGCTCAAGGCGCTGACCGAAGCGCAGGACCGGCTCTGCGAAAAGCAGCTTTTTGAAGCGCTCGACATTGCGCTGCCCGGCTGGCATGCCGTAGACAGCCGCAGCGATCTGACGGCAGCCGCCGGGAAACTCGGACTGCCGCTGGTACTCAAAACCCGCCGCCTGGGATATGACGGCAAAGGCCAGGCCGTAATATCCACCGAGGCTGACCTCGATACGGCCTGGGCCGAACTCCGCGGCAGTCCGCTCATCGCCGAGCAGTGGGTCGACTTCGACTACGAAGTCTCCGCAATCGCGACGCGCGGAGTGAGCGGCGAGCTGGTTGTCTATCCGCTAACCCACAACGTGCACTCGGGCGGGATACTGCGCTACTCGCGCGCGCCGGTTCAATCGCCACCACTCGAGCACAAAGCGGCGGAATATGTTCACCGCCTGCTCGAGGAACTCGACTACGTAGGCACCCTGGCTCTCGAGCTGTTTGTCGTCGGGGACTCGCTGCTCGCCAACGAGTTTGCGCCGCGGGTCCACAACTCGGGACACTGGACGATCGAAGGGGCCAGCGTGAGTCAGTTCGGCAACCACCTGCTGGCCGTCACCGGTCAAACGCCAAAAGCGCCCGAACTCCGGGGCCACGCCGGCATGCTCAACCTGATCGGCGAGATGCCGCCAGAGGCCCGGCAACCGTCGGATACCGGCGCGGTACTCCATGATTACGGAAAATCGCCCCGTCCCGGGCGAAAACTCGGCCACCTGACCCTCGTCGCGGCCAGCGCCGACGAGCGGGATGCCAGGCTGGCGCGGCTCGGCGAAAGTGTGACGGGATCGACACCAGAGTTCGGCACTGCTCAATAGCCCGAACCCGCGGATTACGGGTAAACTGTGGCTTTGGCCGGGATATGCCGGTCGTGTCAGGCAAAAGCTGGGTATGTCCTATCTAGAGCACTTCAAGCTGGAAGAACAACCGTTTCGGTTAACCCCCGACCCCGGCTTTGTCTATTGGTCCAAGCAACACGCTCGCGCCAAGGCCTACATGGAGTCGACCATTTGGCTGGCCGACGGCTTTGTGGTGATCACGGGCGAAATCGGCTCCGGCAAGACTACCCTACTGCAGTCGTTCCTCGCCGAGCTCGACGAGGACATCGTCTATGCGGTGGTCTCCCAGACTCAGCTCAACGCCACGGAATTCCTGCAGGCAGTCCTTACCGAGTTCGGCTTCAAGCCGTTCAACAAGGACAAGGTCGAGCTGCTCGACATGCTCAATATGTTTCTCATCGAACAGTACTCGAACGGCAAGAAAGTCGTGCTGATCGTCGACGAAGCACAGAACCTCTCGAAGAAGGTGCTCGAAGAGATTCGCATGCTGTCGGGTATCGAGACGCACAAGGAAAAAGTCTTAAGAATCATTCTCGCGGGACAGCCGGAACTCAAGGACACGCTGGATTCGCCCAACCTCAAACAGCTCGTGCAGCGCGTCCGCCTGAGGTTTCACATCGGACCGCTCGACAAGGGCGAAATGCGCGAATACATCGACCACCGCCTGTCGGTGGCCGGCCGGCATCCGAACGACCTGTTCGCCGAGGAATGCTTCGACGCCATACACCGCTATACGGGTGGGGTTCCGCGCCTCATCAACACGCTGTGTGATACCGCCCTGCTCATTACGTTTGCGGATGAGAAAGACGTCGTGTCGGTCGATGACATCTGGGCTGCGGTCAAGGAGCTCGACTGGAAAGAACACGAATACAACACGGGCGTGTTCTCGCAGCTCAACAAGCCGGTTTTTACTCCGGGCACGGAACCGTCCGTCACGCGCGTGGAGATCCGCTCGGACGACAAAACGCTGTCCACCCAGAGCTTCCCGCTCGGACGCGTCATTATCGGCCGCTCACCCGACAACGAGATCTACATCAAGAGCAAGTTCGTCAGCCGGCATCACGCCCAGCTCGTCAGTGACGAGGAAGGCGCGACGATTCAGGATCTCAACAGCACCAACGGAATCTTTATCGGCGACAAGCAGGTGAAGAAACATCGCCTTCGGGACGGTGACGTCATCTCGATGGGCGTGCACGAACTGGTGTACCACGACCTGCGCACAGGCATCGAAGACAGCGAAGACACCGCCAACGCAACGCTCGAAGACGACGAGGCGTCGGTCGTTTAGCTATCCCTGGCGGCGGCCGCGCCCGCCGCTGCGCGCCTTGCGCCGCTTGTAGAGGACGAGAACCCCGGCGGCAATGCACAAAACGCCCGTGCTAATGCACAGGGTTGGCCAGTAGTCGTGAGTGACGTAGGTAGCAGCCAGCAGCGACAGGAAGCCGGCCGCCAGGTAAAAGTACGGCAGACTTTCGTAGAGCGGTTTGGATATCCACATGTGCCACATCTCGCCTGCACCCCCCGTCGGGACGTCACATTGTGTCGACCACGCCGGTGCCCGTCCAGCGCGCCAGGCGAAAAGATTGGCGAGAAATACTCTCGGCCATGCCCTCGACCCTTCCTCGAAGGCACAAAAGAAAACCCGGCCTGACGCCGGGTTTTCTTTTTGCATCAACCGCTTGCGCGTATGGTTGGGGTATACAACCGCGCTCAGGCAAGTTTGAACAAGCGCAGAAGCCGCGCCAGCAGCGAATCGGACAGCCCGTCGACGGCGAGATCCGGCTCGAGATCGACGTTCCTGAAGCTGCTGACGAATGCCTGGCCTTCTCTGTCCAGATCCTGCTCGGTGATTGTGTTGTCGAAAGCCATGGTACCCATTCCTTGGAGAGACCCGGAAGAGACTAACGGATACGTTTTCGAATTTGAGTGCGTTGGCTCACAGAGCTCAATGAGAACCGGCTCGGCGCCTTAGCTTATGTCAAGCGACCTGTTGCCAAACCTTCGCGGCGATTATTCAGGACGTACCACCGACGGTCAGCTCGTCGATCTTGAGTGAGGGCTGACCCACACCCACGGGCACGGACTGCCCTTCCTTGCCGCAAGTGCCCACGCCGCTGTCGAGTTCGAGGTCGTTACCAACCATCGAGATTTTTGTCAGTACTTCCGGGCCATCGCCAATCAGCATTGCGCCTTTGACCGGCGCCGTGATTTTGCCGTTTTCGATCAGGTAAGCCTCACTGGCCGAAAACACAAATTTGCCCGACGTGATATCGACCTGCCCACCGCCAAAGTTGGGGGCATAAAGACCTTTGTCGACGGAGGCCAGGATTTCCTCCGGCGCGTGCGGTCCGGCCAGCATGTAAGTATTGGTCATGCGCGGCATCGGTATGTGGGCAAAAGACTCACGCCGACCATTGCCGGTAGGACTGACTCCCATGAGCCGGGCGTTGAGCTTGTCCTGCAAATAGCCTTTCAGCACGCCGTTTTCGACCAGCACGTTGTACTGTCCCGGAACGCCTTCATCGTCGACGGTCAGCGAACCGCGGCGATCCGGCAACGTGCCATCGTCGACGATAGTGCACAGCTCTGACGCGACCTTTTCACCCAGGCGACCGCTGAATGCCGAGGTCCCCTTGCGATTGAAATCGCCCTCCAGACCGTGACCCACTGCCTCATGCAGCAACACGCCGGGCCAGCCCGGGCCCAGCACAACGGGCATCGTTCCGGCCGGTGCCGGTACTGCGTCGAGCTGCACGACCGCCTGGCGGACGGCTTCGCGTGCGTATTCGAGCGGCCGATCACTGTCGATAAAATAGTTGAGGTCAAAGCGCGCACCGCCACCCGCGTAACCCTGTTCGCGGCGCCCCGCCTGCTCCAGGATAACGCTGACGTTGAAGCGGACCAGGGGCCGGACGTCGGCGGCAAGAGTGCCGTCCGAAGCCGCAATCAGCACCAGATCCTGGCTGCTCGTGAGGCTCAGGCTCACTTGTTCGACGCGTGAGTCCATTGCGCGCGTGGCGGCGTCAATGCGCGCAAGAAGCGCCGTCTTCTGCTCGTCGGTAACGCTCAGCGTCGGATCGACGGCCGGATACAGGAGCGCCGGGCTCTCCCGCCGCCATGCCTGGAGTGAACCCTGATCTCCCGCGCGAACGATGGCGCGTGCCGCACTGCCGGCCTGCTTCAGCGCCGGCAGGAGCAGCTCATCGGAATACGCAAAACCGGTCTTCTCGCCGCTGACGGCGCGCACGCCAACACCCTGATCGTGGCTGAAGCTGCCTTCGCGAATGATGCCATCTTCGAGCGTCCAGCTTTCCTGCCGGCTGACCTGGAAGTACAGGTCCGCGTGATCGACGGCGCCGCACAGCACACCGCCAAGCGTTTCGCTCAGTGCCCGCTCGTCGAGTCCCGCCGGCTCGAGCATGTGAGTCATTACGGTGTCGACAGGATTTGTTGAAGTTGTATTCACAGAGGATTCCGTTAGTTTTCGCGCGATTCAGGGTCCGCCCGGGTACCCGACAGCCGCCGGTTGGCGAGTGCCGGAAACTCCCTGCGCAGCCGCTCGACGCGCTCGGGGTCGATCGGCGCCACAACGACACCGCTGCCCTCTTCGAGTTCGCCGAGCACATTACCCCAGGGATCCACAATCACCGAGTGCCCATAGGTACTGCGACCGTCAGGGTGAGTGCCAGTTTGCCCGGGAGCAATAACGTACGCCAGGTTTTCGATAGCCCGCGCCCTGAGCAGCGTGTGCCAGTGCGCGCGACCGGTCGTTGCGGTAAACGCCGCGGGTACGGACAGCAAGGTTGCACCCGCGTCCACGAGTTCCCGGTACAGCTCCGGAAATCTGAGGTCGTAGCAGATACTCAAGCCCAGCTTGCCAAGCGCCGTGGGCACGACGACGACCTCGTCACCGGGATACATACTTCGAGACTCCCGATACGACTCCTTGCTGTCAGCGAGGTCGACGTCGAACAGGTGAATCTTCCGGTATACGGCGTTGAGCGCTCCGGCGGGATCGAAGACGAGGCTGGCGCCATATGTTCTTCGGCTGTCGGGGGAAACGAGCGGCAGGCTTCCGGCAACGATCCACAAGCCGAGGCGCTCGGCCGTTTCCGAAAGAAAGGTCTGGATCGGTCCCTCACCCGGCTGCTCCGCAATGGCGGTCTTTTCGCGCGAACGCTTCGGCATCAGCGCGAAGTTCTCGGGCAACACGGCAAGCGCCGCACCCCTGGTGGACGCCTCTTCGAGCAGGCCGTGTGCCTGCTCGAGATTTTCGGCCACGTCGTCGCCGCTCTGCATTTGCACGGCAGCCGCCGCGGTAACACCTGTCTCGATCACTCGCTTCTCGCTTCCACAGTCGCTTCCTGTTCGATCAGGCAACCGGCCAGCTCGCCGCTGCTTGCGAAGCGCTCCGCATCGGCCGTCGTAAGCTCGGGTGCATCCCACGAGCCATCGATGGCGTAATACACCTGGCCCAGATCCTGCAGCGGCTTTTTGAAGATCTGCGAAAAAATCAGCACCGCTACGGCTGCCTGCGGCCCGGCCGTGGCTGCCGCAACAACCGGCAACGCGTTGCCGAAGTTGGCGCTAATGACCGCTGTCTGCTCGTAGTCGCGTTCGGTCAGGCTCGCTCGCCCGATGATCGCAATATCCGCCGCGGGCGCCTCGAGCGACAGATTGCAGGTGTACGTCTCGCCGTCGTCGAGACGGAAGCTGCCCTCGATGCTGTCGAACCCGAAACCGTCGCCAAAGACGTCGGAAAAATCCAGCGACAGGCGACGCGGCAGCGCAACGATACTCATCAGGCCGAAGACACGCCCCGCGCCCGGCTCGACCTCGTCGAGCTGCCCGGCGCCCAGGCGCAGCTGCACCTCTCCGCCCAGGGTCGGCAGAAAATCGCCGTCGGGTCCGCCGGACCAGTCGACGTCGAGCAGGACACGCATGTCCTCACCGAGAAGACCGGGTGAATACCCGAGGCGCGACATCGTGACGGCAACGTTACTGCTGGTCAGCGTTGCGGTCACCTCCGTTCGCGAGCCCAGAGGATCTTCGATATCCACGAGCCAGCTGCCCTCGGCGACTATGTCGAAGGTCGCGTCCTTGGCGACGATGCGCTCGCTTCTGAGGCCACCTTCGACCCGCAGCAACTCGGCCTCGACGGCGCCAAAACCGCGATCGCCAAGCCCGAACTCTTCCGCCTTCAGCGATATCGACGGCAACTTGCGCGGGTCGATTGCCGAGCGCTGCGATGGGATGGCCGTGGCGTCTCCCGGCAGCACCAGGCGCTGCATGTCCATCACCAGCGGGCGGTCGCCTTCGAGTTCGTAGGGTACGAATACCGAGCCGCTCACGTCCTCGCCGTCGAATTGCAGGAGCCAGTCGCGGGCGCTGCGATCCAGCCGCACCGTGTGATTCACGAGATGCTGACCAAAAAGGCGCAGGTTGGTGACCTCGAGGTCAATCGAGCGGATACGCTCGAGTATGTCCGGCTCGTCACTTTGCTGGTCCCCGAGCGCAAGCCATTCCTCGAAGACGACGTCGCTGGCTTTACCGCGAATGTGCAAGCCGCGCGTATCGGCGGGCGGCGGCGGATCGCCGCCCAGCGACAGGACGCCTCGATCCAGATCCCAGGCGTCACCACTCTTGAGAAAGTCGAGCCGCCAGCGCAGATCGTCGTCGACGCCGCCCGTGGTCTCGATCGCCTCGGCGCCCGCCTTCAGGCGCATCGCACCTGCGAATGCGAGCGGCGCATCGCTCGATTTCGCAAACGGTTCCGGCAGGTTGATCGCCAACCCTACCAGGTCGCTCGTGGCTTCGACGGTCAGCTCCCCCGGTTCACCATCAGCCTTGGCGTCCGGGAACAACACGCTGACGGTGTACTCGCTGGCACCCTCGATGAAGCGTTCAGCCGGCAGGCCAAAACCGTCGACGAGCCCTTCAGCGCTGACGCGGCCAAACGCGTTCAGTATGACGCTGTAACCTGCCATGTCGTCGGGCGCCGGCTGCAGGTCGAAGCTGACGGGTTGCTCCAGGAAGGTGCCGGCGAGTGCTTCGCTCGAAATAGTGTCTTTCTCGATAATCACGGCGCCGGACAATGCCGTGACCGGCCGCTTGAGGCCCGGCACGGATACGCTGCCGTTTTCCGTTTCCACCCGGGCCGTAACCTCGAAGTCCCGGGCCCGTTTGATCGGCACCATCAGGTCCAGCGCGAGCGAGCCATCACCCTCCACGGCAATGTTGTCTAGCTGGCCCGCAAAGAGCCCTGCCAACGGGCTGCCGTTGGCGTACTGGCGAATCGTCTCGAGCGTGCCGGTTGCCAGGCCCTCGATACTGAGCACTGGCTCGCGCAAATCGGGTATGTCGACTCGCGCGTCAACGATACTGTTGCCGGCGCTCGTCGATCGGTTGCGAACCGTGTAGAGCCGCGCGTTGTCGAGCACGGCGTCGACATCGATCAACTCGGCAGCCGGCCAGCGCTTGAGATACTGAAACTCCGTGTCGCGAATATTGGCTTCGATCAGCAGGCGTCCTTCGTTGCCGTCAAACGGGAACTTGAGGAGCGGCCCGTTGAGCCGCGCCGTCCCGGACGGGATCCGGCCGCTCACGAGCGCGTTCTGAAACCAGCTTGCCAGCTGCGGCTGCAGCAACTGGTCGGGCAGGTATTGTTTGGCAATCGCAATATCGGTAACGCTAAACGTCGACGACAGGTCGATGACCGGCCCGGCCTCCGCCTCGAAAGTCAGCTGCAAGCTGCTGTTTGCCGACACGCCCGGATTGCTGAACGCTATGCTGTCGGAGAGCACCGTCAGACGCTCGTCACTGTGACGCCAGATGACCGTGCCCGTCAGCGTATCGAGCGGAATGCGGTTGCTCACGAAATTCGGCAGACCGAGGCTCGCCTGCTCTGCGTCGATTTCGACAAAACCGCCGGCGCTGTCCGCGCGGACGCTGCCGCTCAGATTGCGAACGCCCGGCAAACCGTCAGCCGCGGCGATGCCGAGGTTCTCGAAACGTGTCTCAACCGAAAAGTCGGGGCGCTCCGCGTCGAGCCGGCTCAAGTGTGCGTTGAGCCGCTGCAGCACGCCCTCAGGGTCGAAGCGCTCGAGGACCGCCAGCGTCTGCTCGTCGAGCCAGGGTTTGAGCAAGGCCGTGTCGCTCAGGTTCAGGTAGTCCGCGCGCACGTCGAACCGGGTCGGGACGCCCTCACTGTCGGTGCCTGCCTCGACGCGCAGCGACGAGACGGGCCATTCGCCGTTGACGGACGCCAGCGAAAACTCGTCGAGTGCCGCCAGCCAGCCCGCCAGATCCCGGCGATACTCGAAACGGCCCGCCGCCGAAAAGGGCTCGGCGCCGGATACGCGGACTTCCCGGAGTTCGAAATCCGCGGCCACCTGCTCGGCACCGGAGGTGCCCACACGCACCGTGACGTCCAGATCGCCGAAACCCGACTCTATCGACGTGTCGCCGATCCGCAGCAACGACGACCAGCCGCCGAGCACAAGCTCCCGACCGGCAACGACCACGTCCCAATGCCGCTCGGCCGGCTCGAGGTCGGTCAGCCGTGTGGCCGACACGTTCAGCTGCCGGCCAAGGGCATCCGGAAGTTCGAGTTCGGCGTCAATCGCAAGACGCTGCGAATCCCGCGCAGCGCTCAGACGCGAAACGGTAAGGAAGCTGGGGCGCTGATCGCCTGCCCGCAGCACGACAAACTCGATGTCCTCACCCGTAATGTCGATCGCCCCACCGGAAGCCGCCGGGTTCTGCCCTGCTCCGAGCAAATCGTCAATGGGCGCGCCTTGCAGCCACCAGCTGCCGTCGTCGTGTTCGCGCAGCTCTATGGACGTGTCGCGCACGCTGATCCGGTCGACAACCACCGTACGATCGCGCAGCAGCCTGAGCGCAGCAACGCCGATCGACACTTCTTCCGCGGCCAGCAGGCGCGTGTCGCTCTCTTCGCGGATCAACTCCGCGTCGTAGAAGTTCAGCTCCGGACCGCGCAGCCCCCAGCGTGCGTCCATCCCTGAAAACTCGACCTGCACGCCGACGGTCTCGCTGACCCAGGCTTTCAACTCCTCCTGGTACTCGGGCAGTTTCGGCAGGAACAGGCGGAACAGCCCGACAGCCACGGCCAGCAGGATCACGGCACCGGCTGCCGTGTAGGCCAGAAACTTGATCAAGCGTTTGAAGAACTTTTGCATAGGTGCCGGGTAAGACAATTACATCGGACAATTACATCAGGACCACGTCGAACTGATCCTGCAGATACAGCGACTCGGTCTGCAAGCCAATGGACTTGCCCGTCTGCTCCTCGAGCTCGGCGAGCGCAGGGGCCTGCTCATCGAGCAACAGCTCGATGACGTCCTGATGCGCCAGCACCAGCAATTCATCGAAGTCGAACTGCCTGACCTGACGGATGATCTCGCGGAAAATCTCGAAGCACACGGTCTCCACGGTCATGATGAAGCCGCGTCCCTGACAGCTTGGACAATCTTCGCAGAGAATATGCTGCAAGCTTTCTCGCGTCCTTTTGCGGGTCATTTCGACCAAACCCAGCGGCGATACCGGGGTCAGCTGGTGGCGGGCATGGTCGCGCGACAATGCCTGTTCGAGCGCCGCCAGCACGCTCTCGCGATGATCCTCCTCCTCCATGTCGATGAAATCGATAATGATGATGCCGCCGAGGTTGCGCAGGCGCAGCTGTCTCGCAATCGCAACCGCAGCCTCCAGGTTGGTTCGATAGATGGTCTCCTCGAGGTTGCGATGACCGACGTAACCGCCAGTATTGATGTCGATGGTCGTCATCGCCTCGGTCTGGTCGAAGATGAGATACCCGCCGGATTTGAGCGGTATGCTGCGCTCCAGCGCCTTCTTGATCTCGTCCTCGATGCCGTGCAGGTCGAATATCGGCCGCCGCCGCCGATACAGCTCCAGCATCTCCTCGACACCTGGCAGGAACGTCTGGGCAAACGCGAACATCTCCTCGAAATCCGTTGCCGAGTCCACCAGTATGTGATCGACGTCACTCGTTACCATGTCGCGCAACACCCGTAGCGGCAGGGACAGATCTTCGTGAATCAGTGTTTTTACACCTTTCTTGCTGCACCGTTCCTGAACGACCTCCCAGAGCCGCACCAGGTACTTGAGATCGGCGCGCAGCGCGTCGATCGACGCGGCCTCCGCTACCGTTCGCACAATGGCACCACATTCGAGACCGTGCTCCTCGAGTAGCTCCGCGACCAGCGAACGCAGCCGCTCACGCTCGTCCTCATCCTCTATGCGCGCCGAAACCCCTACGGAATCGCCCTTGGGCAACAGCACGAGATGCCGGGACGGCAACGTAATGAACGTCGTCAGGCGAGCGCCCTTGTTGCCCAGCGGGTCCTTGACGACCTGCACGAGCAACTCGTCTCCCTCCCGGATGAGCTCGCGAATGCTCGGCAACTCGTCCTCGGAAACCGACTCGCCGTTGTTTGGCCTCTTGATGTCGGACGCGTGCAGGAACGCCGTGCGCGCAAGCCCAATGTCCACAAACGCTGCCTGCATCCCCGGCAACACCCTGGAAACCTTGCCTTTGTAAATGTTGCTGATCACGCCGCGCCGCTCCGCGCGCTCGACGTACACCTCCTGCAGCACGCCGTTTTCCAGGAGCGCCGCACGAACCTCGCCCGAGGTCACGTTGACGAGTATTTCTTCTTTTGGCTGCTCATCGCTCATTGGGGCGGGCTCATTGGGGCGGGCTCATGGGTGCGGGCTCATCGGTCTTCGAGAACCGGCAGGCCCGGCACGCCGGCCGCCGCCAGCAGGCGGGCCGTTTCGAACACCGGCAGACCAACCACGCCGGAGTAACTGCCGCTCACGTGACTCACGAATACGCCTCCCAAACCCTGGATTCCATAAGCCCCGGCTTTGTCACGGGGCTCCCCACTCTGCCAGTATTGCAGCGCCTCGTCCCGACCGATTTCGCGAAACAGGACTTGAGTCTCCGAAAGCGCGGTGGAGAGTTCCGACCCTGCCGAGACGGCCACGCCGGTCAACACCGTGTGTTTGCGCCCCGAGAGCCGCGCGAGCATTTCGAGCGCATGCTCGCGACCGGTCGGTTTGCCGAACACTTCGCCGTCCAGTACGACGGCCGTGTCGGCGGCAAGCACTACCCGATCCGCCGTCGATGCCGCCAGCGCCTTGGCGCAGGCGAGCCGCAATACGAGTTCGTCGGCGGCTTCGTTGGCTCGCGGCGTTTCGTCGACGTCGACGCTTTGCTGCTCGAACTTGAGGTCGAGGGCTTCGAGGATGTCGCGCCGCCGCGGAGAGGACGACGCGAGCAGCAAACGCGGTTTCTGCGTATTCATATTTGTCTTCATGCGCGATGGTAAGGGTGTCCGGCCTCCAGCGACCAGGCTCGATACAGTTGCTCGACACAAAAAATGCGGGCAAGTCCATGGGGCAAAGTCAGCGAGGACAGGGACCAGCAGAAATCCGCGCGCTGCCTGACAGCATCACTCACGCCGTCAGCCCCGCCAATGGCAAAACACAAATTGCGCCCGTCGTGCTGCCACGAGGCGAGCTGTCGCGACAGCTCGACGCTGGACAACGCTTTGCCGCGCTCATCCAGCAGCACGAGAAAATCGTCACCGAGTTTCTTGAGGAGGCGGTCGCTTTCGAGATCTCGCGCCTCTGCAGGGCGCTCGCGGCCGCCGCGCTTTACTGCCGCGAGGACGTCGACTCGAAAGCGCCAGGCGGGAGGCAGCCGCCCGGCATAGCCGGCAACGGCGGTGTCGACCCACGCTGGCTGCCGGTCGCCGACAGCCAGGACACGAACGTGCATGATCAGGCCAGTCTTGTCAGTCTAGTTCCCGGTCGGCAACACCCCGGACCCCGGGGGGGGGCCGAGCCATTACCCATTGGGATGCTAGTGCTCGCTCGCGGCCTTGCCGCTCGCCGAACCCAGCGACCAGAGTTTCTCCAGGTTGTAGAACTCTCGCACTTTCGGCAGCATGACGTGGACGAGCGCATCCTGCAGGTCGAGCAACACCCACTCCCCGCCTGACTCGCCTTCTACTCCCGCCGGGCGATGGCCGGCCGCCTTGGCCTTTTCGGCCACGTTGTCGACCAATGCCTGAACGTGCCGGTTGGACGTGCCGCTGGCGACAATCATGAAGTCCGTCACGGTCGTCATATCGCGAACGTCCAGCTTCACGATATCCTGAGCCTTGACGTCATCGAGCGCTTCGATGATCAGGTTGCAGAGTTCTTCGCTGTTCAGTTGTCCGCTAGTCATAGGCTTTTACACTTCCTCCAGTTTTTGAACTTGGCGATTGCAGTTTCTCCTTTGCCGGTCTGCCGGCGTCATTCGTGCTTGTTTTCGTAGCAGGCCAGCCCCTGCATGACCTCTATGACGGAGTCTGGCATCAGGAAACGTGGATTGCGACCGATGGCGATCAGTTGGCGTATGTCGGTCGACGCAATCTCGAGCTGCGTTACCGCGTGTATATGCACCAGGCCAGCCAGGCTCGCGTGCAATGACTCCACCTTGTGTGTGCCGTGCTCCGCCAGCAAATCTCCAAGCGGACCGTAATCCGGCGCTCTCCAGCCCGGCCGGTGCGCAACCACAACGTGCGCCAGATCGAGGATTTCATCCCAGCGATACCAGCCGGGCAAATTCAGGAACGCGTCCATCCCGAGGATCAGCGCCAGCGGCCGGTCCGGAAATTCCTGCCGCAGACTCGCCAGCGTATCGTACGAATACGATGGCCCGCTGCGCCTGACTTCCCGGTCGTCGACGATCAGGCCGGGCTGGCCGGCAGCAGCAGCTTCGACCATTGCAAGCCGCTCGACCGCCGTTGCAAACGTCTTGCCGCGGTGGGGCGGATCACCGCAAGGAACAAACCGCACTTCGCTGAAATCCAGCGCCTGCAGCATCTCGAACGCCGTTCGCAGGTGGCCGTAGTGAATCGGATCGAAGGTGCCGCCAAATACGCCGACTGGCTTCAAACCGCGGCGCTCCGGTACCCGTAGTATCCGGCCGCGTTCATGCCGCCCGCCTTGCAGCGCGGCCCGCCAGCACGACGACCACCTCGCTGACCCGTTGCCACGGATCGCCCGGCGCCTGACCCTTGGATACGGCATCCGCCCTGCCCAACGCCTTCAGGAGCCGGTAGCTGCTGCCGAGCGAATGTCGGCTGAGCGCTCCTTTTACGAGTGCCTGCCGGTTTCGCCACACCCCGTTTTTTTGCATGACGGCGCCAAGGTCGCGTCGTTCGCGCGAGGCCTCGGCCAGCTTTGCGAGGGTTCGTACTTCGCGCGTCAGTGCCCAGACGGCCAGGACGGGCTCCACCCCTTCCGCCCGCAAACCGGCCAGCACGCGCAGCGCGCGCGCCGCGTCGCCCGCCAGCGCAGCGTCGGCGAGCTTGTAAACGTCGAAGCGGCTGCTGTTGGCAACCGCGTTGGCGACGGCTTCAGCGTCTATTGCACCCTCGCCCAGAATCAACCTGAGCTTTTCTATCTCCTGACTCGCAGCCAGCAGGTTGCCCTCGACCCGGTCGGCAATCAGCATTACGGCGTCGCGATCGGCTTTGAGGCCTGCCGCCTTCATGCGCCGGTCGATCCACTGCGGCAGTTCGCGACGCTCGACGGGCCAGATGGGCAACGATACGCCGGCGCTGTCCAGGGTCTTGGCCCATTTGGCGTTGCCGGCTGACCGGTCGAGCTTGGGCCCGGTCACGATGAACAGGGTATCCGCGTGCAGGTCGTTGACGAGATCCACGATCGCGGCTGCGCCGGCTTTACCCGGTTTGCCTGTGGGCAGCACGAGTTCGACGATACGCCGCTCCGCGAACAACGACAGGTTGGCGCTCGAGTCTTTCAGCGCGGCCCAGTCGAAGCCCGGCCCCGCTACGTGCAGATCGCGCGTGCCGAAACCGTCTTCTCTCGCGCGCGCTCGAATGGCGTCGAGCGCTTCGGCAACAAGCAGATGCTCATCACCGGTCACGAGATAGCAGGGCGAAAGGCCTTGCTTCAAGTGCGTGGAAAGCTGATTCGCGTGAATCTTCACGCGAGGGAGAAACCCTTCGAGAACAAGCGCCGCAGGACGTCTTCAGCCATGGCCGGAAGCCGCAGGTGCCACAATGGCCGCGCCTTCGAGCAGCACGGGAATACCGTCATTGACGGGGTACATGAGCTTGCCGTCGTCGGTAATCAGCGCCTCGGACAGTCGTTCGGTCACGGCAGTGCCGTCGCGGCTCTGCACGTCGCCGCTGGCGATCGCAGCGTTCAGTTCGTCCAGCGTCTCACGGCGCATCACGGACAAGCCTTTGCGCGTCACCGGGCAACGCAGGATGTTGAGAAGGCTCTTGTTCATTGGTTAAAGGCTAGCATGAGCCCTCCGCGCCTGAAACCGCAATTCTGTTAAGTGGACAAAAAGACGACGTTTGCGTTCCGGTGGACGAGTACATCGGCTGCATCGTGAACCGACGTTACGACGACGATGTGTCGTTTCAGTATCGCCTGCTCGGTAACAACCTTGTCCAGATGGACGAGGTGACGGACTACATCAACAGCCTGCTGGCGGTGTGGAAACGGCCCGCGAGTACGTCATAAGCGTTCCAGCCAGCTGACGAGTTCCGGGCTGCCGGCTTCGCGAGCGGCGGCCAGCGCTGCGTCCAGACTACCGTTGCTGGGCCTGAACGACTCGTCTATGTGCCGACAGCGCAGCATCAGCTTGGCGGCGGAGCGCTTCTCCCCGGCGGCGAGCAGCAGATCCAGATAGGTTTGCCCCAGTTTCAGGGCCGGGAAGTGGTCATCCCACTTCAACATCTGGTCGAAAAACCACGGCCACGCGTCGCCAGGCGACGGCTCGTCCGATCGAATCCAGCCCGTGACGTGCTGGAGGGCGCCCTCGACGTTGCCGCGGCTCGCGAAGCCGTAGGCATGATTCAGCACGCCGGTTCTCGCCCGCTCGAGATCGCTCATGAGCTTCTCGGGCCCCGGTTCGAGCGGCGTTTCGATGTCGACCTCGGCAAACAGATCGTAGGGGCGAATCGCGCCGCCCAGAACCGCGAACAGCGCAAACAGCAGGTACAGATCCACAGCGGCGGTCAGCCATCTCGGAAATCCGTCCACGGCGCTCAACGCAAACAGCATCAACAGCACGGCGGCCGGCCCGACCCAGTAGCTGCCGCCCAGTCGGCCGGCAACGCGCAGCATTGACACTGGGTTGAGGCTTTCGAACGGAGACCGCGTTACGACCAGAATGACGAGCGACAAGGGCACGACAGCAATCCAGACCGCGGCAACGGCCATTGCCGCAACCACGCCGAACGACCGCTCGACCAGTTCGACCGAGGCAACCGAAACGAAGACGTGCACGACCGGAAACAGGCTCCAGGTCTCGCTGACGAGCGAAAAGAGCTCGATGCCGGGTGGATCGGGATCGACGCCGCGCGCGCGAGCTTCGAGCATACGCACCGAGTAGCGCACCATTGCGGGCACAATGGCGATCAGCAGCCAGAGACCCACAAAACCTGCACTCCGCGCCAGCAACCACAGCGCATAGAAGGATAGGAGCGTAATCAGCGGAGCAGAGTGTCGCAGCGGATACGTCAGCTCGCGGACGAACGCGGCCGGCGTCATGCGGCATCCTTATCTGTCGCGGCGGTTTTTGCCGGCGGCACGGGGTCCCAGCCGCAGCCGCCCCAGGGATGGCAGCGAAGTATGCGCCGCAGGCTCAGCCAGGAGCCGCGGAAGAAACCGTGTGTCTCCAGTGCCTCGATCGCGTATTGCGAGCAGGTGGGCTGGTAGCGGCAGCGCCCGAACCAGGGTGAGAGCGCCAGCTGATAGAACCGGACGACCCCAATCAGCGGCAACACCAGCCAGCGGCGCCGCGGCTTCATCACGCCGCCTCTAACTGTTCCTGGGCGAAGCCGCGGATGGCCGCCAGCATCGACGCAAGGCCGTTGCTGCGGGTTGGGCTCAAGTGACTCTCCAGGCCGAGCGCCTGCACGAAGTCCGGCGGCGTGCCGAGAATCTCCTCTGGCTTCCGGTCGCTGTAGATACGCAGCAAGAGCGCAATGAGTCCGGACACAATGGCGGCGTCGCTGATCGCGCGAAACCTGAGCCGGTCCCCGCAGGCCTCCGCCACCATCCACACTTGCGACTGGCAGCCTTTGATTCGGTTGGCGTCCACCTGATCCGCCTCCGGCAGCTCGGGCAGCTTGCGGCCCATGTCGATCAGGTACTGGTAGCGATCCATCCAGTCCTCGAAGAACGCGAACTCCTCGATGACTTCAGCCTGAGCTTCAGCAACTTCGTTCATTACGTCTTCCTGCGCCAGGTAGTGCCCGAAGGCCCGTCTTCGATCAGTATGCCGGCATCCGCCAGCATGTCACGAATCTCGTCCGCGCGCGCAAAATCCCGGTTCGCACGAGCGGCCTTGCGCTCCTCGAGCAATGCCTCGATCGCCTCGGGCGTAAACTCGCCCGTCGTCTTGCCCGCAAACCAGGCCTCGGGATCTTCGTTGAGGAAACCCATGAGTTCGCCGGCAGCGTACATCGTGGCGGCAAGCCGGACGCGCTCGGCATCGTCGCTGGCCTTGTTGAGCTCGCGTGCGAGCGCAAAATATTCGGCCATGGCCTTCGGCGTATTCAGGTCGTCTTCCAGTGCCGCTATGAGGCCTGCCGGCGGCTCGGCGGCGCTAATCGCCTCGGCCGGCACGTCGATGCCGCGCACCGCGCGGTAGAGCCTGTCGAGCATACCCTTCGCCGCGTTTAGCGTTTCATCGGACCAGTCGAGGGGCTGCCGGTAGTGTGCGCTCAGGAGCGCCAGCCTGATCACCTCGCCAGGGAACTCCTTGATGAGATCGTGCACGAGCACGACGTTGCCGAGCGATTTCGACATTTTCTCGTGATCGATCGACAGGAAACCATTGTGCACCCAGTAGCGCGCAAACGGCGCACCGTCGTGCGCGCAGGTCGACTGCGCCATCTCGTTTTCGTGGTGGGGAAACACGAGATCCTGGCCGCCGGCATGGATGTCGATAGTCTTGCCGAGGTGTTTTGCCGCCATTGCCGAGCATTCGATATGCCAGCCGGGCCGGCCGCGGCCCCAGGGCGATTCCCATCCGGGCAGTTCCGGCGTCGACGGCTTCCAGAGGACAAAGTCGTGAGCCGCCTTCTTGTAGGGGGCTACCTCGACCCGCGAGCCGGCGATCATTTCGCGAAGATTGCGCTTCGACAGCGTCCCGTAATCCGGGTTGCTGCTCACGTCGAACAGCACGTGCCCTTCCGCCTCGTAGGCAAAACCTTTCTCGATGAGGCTCTCGATCATCGAGATCATTTCCTGGATGTGCTCGGTGGCGCGCGGCTCCACGGTGGGCGGGCGAACGCCGAGCGCCCCCATGTCGTCGTTGTAGGCCTTGATGAAGCGGGCCGTAATCTCCTCGATCGGCTTGCCGGTTTCGATCGACGCCTTGTTGATCTTGTCGTCCACGTCCGTGATGTTGCGCGCGAAGCGCAGCGAGTAGCGGCGACGCAGGAGCCGGGTCAACAGGTCGAAAACCACGGCCGGGCGGGCGTTGCCGATATGCGCGTAGTTGTAGACCGTCGGTCCACACAGATACATCGTCACCTCACCGTCGACGAGAGGCTCAAAAGGCCGCTTGCGGCCCTCGCGGGTATCGTGCAGAACTATGCTCATAACGGGCTACTCAAAACGCTCCATGCGTATGCGGATCGGGATGCGGCGGCCGCGCCGGGCTTAAGGCACGGGTACGACGCACGAAGCTTCCATGATACCAATATTGCCGCGGGCAGCGATGCGCTGTATTCTCGCCGGCCCGTAATCCTAACGTCGGAATTTGTCATGTCCGCCCCCAGCGTCAACTTCAAAGCTCGGCAATCCATTGAGCAGGTGGAAGAAAGCTCGGACCTTGCCCCGAAATTCGATGAGCGGGGACTCATTACCGTCGTCACGACGGATGCGGACAGCGGCGAGCTGCTCATGCAGGGCTACATGAACGCCGAGGCGCTGTCGCTGACGATCTCTACCGGCGAGGCGCACTACTTCAGCCGCAGCCGCCAGGTGCTGTGGCACAAGGGTGCGACGAGCGGATTTGTGCAGCGGGTGCGCGAACTGCTGATCGACGACGATCAGGATTGCATCTGGCTGCGCGTCGACGTCGAGGGTGGCGCGAGCTGCCATGTCGGCTATCGCAGCTGCTTTTACCGGCGCGTTCCCACCGCAGCCGAGTTCGGCGACAAGCAGCAGGACGGCACTATCGACCTGGTATTTACGGACACCAGGAAGGTCTTCGATCCCGAAGAGGTCTACGGCGACGCGCCGAACCCGACCTTGCTCTGAATGCCGCGTTCGCGTGCCGCTGCTAGTTCCGTAACGCGAACGACGGCCGTACGTCGCGGCTCGACGCCGTAATCAGGCCTTCGCGAAGCAGCCACTCCCGGGCATCGTCCGCGTCACGCTCGAACCAGCGCTCGGTGCTGCCGAGCCGGAAGCTGTAGCCCCAGGTATCCATGTCCCGCATCAGGCGCTGACGGCCAACCCCCGGCAGTTCGTCGGCAAGGACAATCTGCAGATAACAGACCGCCGCCTCCTCGAGGTCGTCGCCGCCGGCATCGCGGCGCAGCGATTCACGGCGCTGTCGGTCCATGCAGATCAGGTGGCAGGTCTCGTGCAACACCGAATGCACGGGAGTGTCGCGACGACCGAAGACGTCGAGCGCAATGATGCCGGCCTCGCTGTCACCCCAGTAGCTGCCGGGTATGTCGGCATCGTCGGACACATCCCGAAAGTGGAGTCCGTAGCGATCGAGCAGCGCGCGCACTGCGGAAGCGCCGACATCGGCAACCGTCATTACCGGCGCTTCGGCCATCGGAACTAGAGCGTGGAGATCTGCCGCAGCACGATGCGTACGAGGTCGTCGACAATCGCGTCGCGCAGCAGCTCCTCTTCGCGTGACTTGCCGAGCACGAGGGTTTCGTCGTAGGTGTAATCGCGCGTCAAGGTCAGGTCCTGCTGCTCGAGAAGGCTCTGCTCGCCGGTCGCGAGCGCGTAGCGGATCGTGTAGTACACCTCAAACTCGGTCGGCGTGTTGCGCGTCGACACCGAGAGGACGCGCTGGCCGGTATCGTCGAACAACACCGAAAACACGGCTGTCGCTTCCGCGGCGGAATCGACGAGTTCAACACCGGCCGCGTCGAGGCTCTGGCTGAAGCGCCGGTAGAAAGGACTGTACGCGTCGACGCCGTCGACGTAGGTGCGCTGCATCTCGGCGGGCACGGCGACGGCGCCTTGCAGCTGAAAGCCGCAGCCGGCGAGCAGCAGCATCGCCTGCGCCAGCAGCAGCGTTCGAAAGACGGCGTTCACGAGCCTAAACCACAATGTTGACGAGCCGCCCGGGCACGACAATGGTCTTGCGCACGGCCTTGCCCGCGACAAAACGCTGCACGTTCGGGTCGTCCAGCGCGAGCTGGCCGATGGCATCGCGATCTTCGTCGGGCGCGACGGAAATACGGCCACGCAGTTTTCCGTTCACCTGCACAACCAGCTCGATGCGATCCATCTCGAGCGCACTCTCGTCGGCTCGAGGCCAGGGTTGATCGATCAGGACACTCTCGTGCCCCAGCACCTGCCAGAGCGCGTGACAGACATGCGGCGCCATTGGCGACAACATCAGCACGGCGGCTTCGAGCGCCTCCTGCACGACCGCGCGCCCCGCGGCCGAGCTGTCGTCGAAGCGGGTCACGGCATTCAGCAATTCCATGATCGCCGCTACGGCCGTATTGAACGACTGCCTGCGGCCGAGATCGTCACTGATTTTTGCGATCGTCTGATGGGTTTTGCGGCGCAGGTCTTTCTGCGCTGCATTCAGCGTCGCCGGATCCGGCGCTGAGGCTTCGCCCGCGCTGGCGTGCTCGTTGACGGCGTGCCAGAACCGCTTGAGGAAACGAAACGCACCGGCAACGCCGTCGTCCGACCATTCGAGCGCCTGTTCAGGCGGGGCCGCAAACATCATGAACACGCGCACCGTGTCGGCACCGTACTCGTCGATCAGCGCCTGCGGGTCCACCGTATTGCCCTTGGATTTGGACATTTTGGCGCCGTCGTTGAGCACCATCCCTTGGGTCAGCAGGTTCGTGAACGGCTCGTCAGCAGCCGACAGCCCTTCGTCGCGCAACAACTTCTGGAAGAAACGCGCGTACAGGAGATGCAGAATCGCGTGCTCCACACCGCCCGTGTACTGGTCCACGGGCAGCCAGTAACCGGCTCTGTCGTCCAGCATTGCCGTATCGCAGTCGGGACTGGCGTAGCGTGCGTAGTACCACGACGATTCCACAAAGGTGTCGAACGTGTCGGTCTCGCGGCGCGCCGGCTTGCCGCACACCGGACATGTGGTTTCGTAGAACTCGGGCATTTTCTTGAGCGGCGAGCCCTCGCCGGTGACTTCGACGTCCTCGGGCAGCACAACCGGCAGCTGATCCTCGGGAACGGGCACGGCGCCGCAGTCGTCGCAATACACGATCGGAATCGGCGTACCCCAGTAGCGCTGCCGCGACACGCCCCAGTCGCGCAGGCGGTAATTCACCTTGCGCTCGCCGAGACCGGCACTTTCGAAGTGTTCGGCAAGCGCGGAAAACGCGGCGTCGTAGTCGAGCCCGTCGTGACGGCCCGAGTTGACCAGCACGCCTCGCTCGACATAAGCCTCGACGTCGAGATCGATGCTGCTGCCATCCGCGGGCGATATCACTTGCCTGATCGGCAGTCCGTACTTTCTCGCAAACTCCCAGTCGCGCGCGTCGTGACCCGGAACCGCCATGACGGCGCCCGTGCCGTAGCCCATCAGAACGAAGTTCGCGACCCACAGCGGCACGGCTTCTCCCGTCAGCGGGTGCACGGCATCGATACCGAGCGGCATGCCCTTTTTTTCCATCGTTTCGAGGGTGGCCTCGGCCGCGTCGGTCTTCTTGCACTCCTCGATGAACTGAGCCAGCTCGGGATTCCCGGCTGCCGCTTTTTTGGCAAGCGGATGTTCCGCCGCAACGGCCATGTAGGTAACGCCGTACAGGGTATCGGGCCGGGTCGTGTAAACCCGCAGCGGCTCACTCTCGCCCGGAACCTCGAACGCCAGCTCGAGCCCCTCGGAACGGCCGATCCAGTTCCGCTGCATCGTCTTGACCGAGTCGGGCCAGCCCGGCATCTCGTCGAGTTTCTCGAGCAGTTCGTCCGCGTAGGCCGTAATCTTCATGAACCATTGCGGAATCTCCCGGCGTTCGACCAACGCGCCTGAGCGCCAGCCGCGGCCGTCGATGACCTGCTCGTTGGCCAGCACGGTCTGATCCTCGGGATCCCAGTTGACGACCGAGTTCTTGCGATACACGAGTCCCTTCTCGAACAGGCGCGTGAACAGCCACTGCTCCCAGCGATAGTATTCCGGCCGGCAGGTCGTCACTTCGCGGCTCCAGTCGTAACCGTAGCCGAGGCGCTTGAGCTGACCGCGCATGTAGTCGATGTTTTGGTAGGTCCACTCGGCAGGCGGCACGCCGCGCTCGATCGCCGCGTTTTCGGCCGGCATGCCGAAGGCGTCCCAGCCCATCGGCTGCAGTACGTGTTTGCCCTGCATCCGCTGGTAGCGCGCTATCACGTCGCTGATCGTAAACACGCGCACATGCCCCATGTGCAGCTTGCCGCTGGGGTACGGGAACATGGTCAGACAATAGAATTTTTGCCTGTCGTCCCGTTCCTGAACTTCGAATGCCCGACTGGATTCCCAGAACTCTTGCGCGTCGCGCTCAATATCCGCCGGGTGGTAGGGGGAACTCATCGTAAACCGTTTTGCTTCGCGAAAGGGCGAAGCGTACCGCAAGAGCCGGGGCGGCGCAGCCCGTAGTTTTACGCTAGAGACCGCTTCTCGACCGCAGCGCGGCCAGGGCGAGCAGCAGCAGGCAAAAAGCGACGATCGGCGTGTTCCCGGCGCTCACGTAGGGTGTGCCGCCGCTGCGCGGCTGCACGCGGCGACTCATCACGACGGGTTCGAACTGCGCCCCGGCTTCGAGCAATTCACCGCGGTGGCCTATGAACGCGCTGATGCCCGTGCTGGTCGCTCGCACGGTCTCCCGCCCGGCCTCGATCGAGCGCATGCGGGCAATCTGCAAATGCTGCATGGGTGCAATCGAATCGCCGAACCAGGCATCGTTGCTGACGTTGATCAACAGCTTTGCGTCCGGCAGGGCGTACAGCTGCTCCGCACCGTAGGCGTCTTCGTAGCAGATCGCCACGGCCAGCGGCGTGCTCGTGCCATGTACGAGCAACGCCTGCTCGGGCGCACCGGGAGTGAGATCGTTCTGCGGTATGTACTCCATGTCGAAGCGGTCCCTGATGAACCCCGGGACAGGGAAGTACTCGCCGTAGGGGACCAGGTGACGCTTGCGGTAGCTCTGCCGCTTCTGCCCATCCACGAGCAACATGGCGTTGTAGGTTCTGAGCTCACCGCGCTCTTCCTCGCGCTCCAGGATACCGAACACAATGCTCTGACCGGCGGCCCGCGCATCGTTTCCGAGCTGGGCAATGTAGGGTTCCATGAGGTCGGTGGCCGAGGGCACGGCAACTTCGGGCCACAGCACAATGTCGCTATCTCGGGCCTTGAGGGTTTCCGTGCGGTAAAACTCGAGGGTTGGCAAGAGCATTTCCTCCTGCCATTTCTGGTCCTGGGAAATGCCGTACTGAACGATCGTCACGTCGAGCGGCGGGCCGTCAGGTTCGGTCCAATCGACCCGCCCGAGTATGCCGCCTAAAAGAAACGGCAGCACGACGATCGCGCCCGCCGCAACGCGCTGCCTGCCGCGCGTCAGCAAGGCGACGAGCAGCGCCGTCGCCGACAGCAGCACGGCGAAGGAAACACCGTACACGCCCAGCACGGGCGCCCAACCCGCATACCAGGAGTCCGACTGCGCGTAACCGACGGCGAGCCAGGGGAAACCCGTGAACAGCCACCCGCGCAGCCATTCGATCAGCACCCAGACCGACGGCGCAACCAGCAGCAGAAACCACGGCTCGCCTGCCGACAGGCGCGCCGAAAGCCAGCCCGCTACGGCCAGGTACCCCGCCATGATCAGGACCAGCCCAATGAGCAACAGCACAGCGGCATACCAGGGGGCTCCGCCAAAACCCGCGACGGAAATATAGATCCAGTAGGTACCGGCCAGGAACGCGCCAATGCCGAACCAGAAACCGTGCGCAGCCGCATCGCGAGGCGACACGGTGTTGAAAACGTACAGTAGCGGCACGAGCGTCAACATGACGATCAGCGACAGGCCGAGCGGCGCAAAACCGGCCGTGAAGAGCACGCCGAGCGACAGCGCAATGGCGCGACTCAGCGCGGGCCGGTCCGCCGGCCACTGCAGGAAGGAACCCTTTAGCTCCATAGCGGTACGGTCGGGCTGACGGCGCCCGGCGTCGGAACTGCAATCACGGACTAACTCGCCTCACGCTGAACAAGCAAAGAATCGATACGCCGTTTGTCGGCCTTGGTCACCGAAAACCGGAATCCGCCGAAATCGATCTTTTCGCCCCGGCGAGGCAGGCGCCCCAGCTCATGCATGACCAGCCCGCCAACCGTATCGTATTCCTCGTCGCTCAGTTCGCACTCGAAAAACTCGTTGAAGTCGTCGATCCGCGTCAGCGCGCGCACCGCGTAACACGGCCGACCGTCGTTCTCGCCGTCCGGACGAATAAACGCCGCCTCTTCCGGGTCGTGCTCGTCGTCGATTTCGCCGACAATTTCCTCGATCACGTCTTCGATCGTCAACAGGCCGGCAACGCCGCCGTACTCGTCGACGACAATCGCCATGTGATTGTGGCTGTCACGAAACTCCTCGAGCAATGCGTTGAGACGCTTGGACTCGGGAATGACGGCGGCACTGCGCAACAACCGGCGTATCGACACGTCTTTCGCCGCGTCGCTTCCGAAATAGCGCAGCAGGTCCTTGGCCAGCAGAACGCCCAGCACCTCGTCGCGATCTTCGCCGATCACGGGGAATCGCGAGTGACCCGATTCGACGATCACTGCCAGCATCTCGTCGAAGCTTTGCTGAATATCGATGACCACCATCTGCGAGCGCGGAATCATGACGTCGCGCACCTGGGTTTCGGACACGCCCAGAACGCCCGAGAGCATGCTTTTCTCTTCGGGTTCCAGGGCAGTTTCGGAGTGCAGCAGAAGTTGCTGAATTTCGTCGCGGCTCCAGGGTTCGCCGTTCAGCGCGCGTTTGAGTCGCGCAAGCAGGCCGGTATTCCCTGTGCCGCTGGTACTTGGTGGTTTGTCGTTCATCGAACCTTGTATGGGTGATGCCGGCGGGTAAACCGCCGGTGAGACGCTATTGTAGCGCAAGATTTCTCCGATCGGATACCGCACCGGCGGCACTGCCCGGGCGGCTGGCTATTCCGGCGGATCGTAAGGATCCGGAACCCCGAACCCCGCCAGCAACCGGCGTTCGATCGCCTCCATGCGCTCCGCCTCGGCCGCTTCGATGTGGTCGTATCCGGCAAGGTGCAGCGCCCCGTGCACGCACAAGTGGCACCAGTGCCGATCGACAGGCTTGTTCTGTTCGCGCGCCTCGCGCGTGATCACCTCGGGGCAGAACACAATATCGCCCAGGAGTAGCGCTGCCTCGGCGGGCAGTCCCGAGAGTTCACCACCCGGGAAGGACAGGACGTTGGTGGGTTTGTCGTGCTGCCGGTAGTCTCGATTGATGCGGCGCATGTCCTCGAGGTCGGTCAACAGAACCGCAACGTCGAGATTGCGCTCCGGCCGGCACTCGACCGTGTCGAGTGCCGTTCGAATCCAGTGCGCAATGTCGTCGTCGGGCGGAACGTCCGACGGCACGGCTGAGGGACGTTCCACGTCAACGTCGATCCGGCGCTGTGACCGGGCGCTGATCAGCTGTTCTCTGCGGCTTCGTAAGCGCGGACAATACGCTTCACGAGCGGATGACGAACGACGTCCCGCGGCGTGAAGTAGGTAAAACCGATCCCGTCCACCGATTCCAGGATGTCTATTGCGTTGCGCAGACCCGATTTCTGGCCGGAGGGCAGATCGATCTGCGTAATGTCCCCGGTGACGACCGCGCGGGAACCAAAACCGATCCGCGTCAGGAACATTTTCATCTGCTCGACGCTCGTGTTCTGCGCCTCGTCGAGCAACACGAACGACTCGTTCAGGGAACGCCCGCGCATGAACGCAAGCGGCGCAATCTCGATCACGTTCCGCTCGATGAGTCGGGATACCTGATCCACGCCCAGCATGTCGTACAGCGCGTCGTACATTGGCCTCAGGTACGGATCGATCTTCTGCGACATGTCGCCCGGCAAAAACCCGAGACGCTCACCCGCCTCGACCGCCGGGCGCACGAGGACAATCCGCCGAACCTCCTCGCTGTCGAGCGCCTCGACCGCCGCGGCGACGGCCAGGTAGGTTTTACCCGTGCCCGCTGGCCCGATGCCGAACGCCAGATCGTGCGCGTGTACGCTCTTTATGTACTTCGACTGGTTGCTGCCGCGCGGGCGTATGAGCTTGCGACGCGTCTGGATGCTCAGATCGTCCGCGCCTTCGGAGTCCGCGCCCGTTTCGGCGGCTGTCTCATCGTTCATTACCGTCTCCGCGAGCAGCATGTGCACACGCTGCGGATCGAGCCGCTCACGAAGCGTCAGGTCGAACAGTGACTCGATGACCTGGCTGCCGATTGCCGCGGCGCCCGCATCGCCAGTGACTCGAAAATGATTGCCGCGACTCGCGATCTCTACGTCGAGCCGGTCTTCGATCTGCTTGAGGTGCTCGTCGAACTGGCCGCACAAGTTGGCGAGGCGGTGGTTGTCCGCGGGCTCCAGAACGAGGTCGCGCGAAACGTCCGCGGTGCTCAATACACGCCACCTCGAACGGTCGTCGCGCACTCCGCCGTGCGCAGGCCGTGCCGCGCCGCGTCGGGCCGACACTCGTGAGTCCGACAAGAGGATACGAACATCATCTTCATTAGACTACCGCGATGCCCCGGTCTTGGAAAGCAGAGCCGTCGACGTTACGCCGCGCGGCTGTCGATCAGCCGCCCACGCAACGAGTTCGGTAACGCTTCGGTAATGACCACGTCGACCATCGAACCGATCAGCGCCGGATTGGCGTCGAAATTCACCCAGCGCATGTTTTCCGTGCGGCCGGCGAGCTGCTCTGCACTTTTCTTCGAGCGTTTCTCGACAAGCACACGCTGCGTGCTGCCGACCATTGCGCGGCTGATCGCCATTGCCTGCTGGTTGATCCGTTCCTGCAGGATGCCGAGTCGCTGCTTCTTGACCTCGAGCGGCGTGTCGTCCCTGAGTCCTGCCGCGGGCGTTCCCGGCCGGGCACTGTAGATGAAGCTGAACGACTGGTCGAAACCCACATCGGCAACGAGGTTCATGAGCGCCTCGAAGTCCGCGTCACTTTCGCCGGGGAAACCGACGATGAAATCCGATGACAGCGAGATGTCGGGCCGCACCTGGCGCAGCTTGCGAATGCGACTCTTGTATTCGAGCACGGTGTGGCCACGCTTCATGGCCGCGAGAATACGATCGGAGCCGTGCTGCACCGGCAGGTGCAGATAATTGGCGAGCTTCGGCACCTCGGCATAGGCGTCGATGAGGCTGTCCGTGAACTCGACCGGGTGTGAGGTCGTGAAACGAATCCGCTCTACGCTGTCGATGGCCGCCACGTAGTAGATCAGCGTCGCAAGATCCGCGGTCGTGCCATCGTGCATGGCGCCGCGGTACGCGTTGACGTTCTGGCCCAGCAGATTGATTTCGCGGACACCCTGACCCGCCAGCTGCACGACCTCGGCTACGACGTCGTCGAGCGGCCGGCTGATCTCCTCACCGCGCGTGTACGGCACGACACAAAAGCTGCAGTACTTGCTGCAGCCTTCCATGACGGACACGAAAGCCGTGGGACCGTCGGCGCGCGGCTCGGGCAGGCGATCGAACTTTTCGATCTCCGGAAAGGAAATGTCCACAACGGACTGCCGTTCGGCCCTGCTCCGTTCGAGCATCTCCGGCAGACGATGCAGGGTCTGCGGCCCGAACACGAGGTCGACAAACGGTGCGCGGCGGGTAATGCCTTCACCTTCCTGGCTGGCGACACAGCCGCCCACGCCGATGACCAGATCGGGATTCCGCTCCTTGTAAGCCCGCCAGCGGCCCAGCTCGGAAAACACCTTCTCCTGCGCCTTCTCGCGGATCGAGCAGGTATTGACCAGCAGCAGCTCTGCGTCCTCGACCCGATCGGTCAGCTCGTAGCCATGCGACGCGTTGAGCACGTCCGCCATCTTCTCCGAGTCGTACTCGTTCATCTGGCAGCCCATGGTCTTGATGTAGAGCTTTTTCGCCACGCGTCCTAACCTTGAGAAAAGCGAGCCCGCTAGTTTACCCCGTGCCCGCTAGCGGATGAAGCCGAGGCTCTCCAGCTTGACCAGGATCCGGTGAGCCGCGAGGTCCGGCGTAATGTCCGTCGTGTCGATCACCATCTCGGCGTTTTCGGGCACCTCGTAGGGATCGCTAATGCCCGTAAACTCCTTGATCACTCCCGCACGCGCCTTGGCGTACAGTCCTTTGCGATCGCGCTCTTCGCAAACCTCGAGCGGCGTGGCGACGTGCACCTCGATGAAGCCGCCCACGGGCGCAATCGTCTCGCGCACGATGCGCCGGGTTGCCGCGTAGGGAGCAATCGGAGCGCAAATCGCAATACCCCCGTTCTTGGTGATCTCACTCGCCACGTAGCCAATGCGCGTAATGTTCAGATCGCGGTGTTCTTTCGAAAAACCCAGCTCGCTCGACAGGTTCTTGCGGACAATATCGCCGTCCAGCAGGCTAATGTTGCGGCCACCCACTTCCATGAGCTTGCTCATCAGCGCGTTGGCTATCGTCGACTTGCCGGACCCGGAGAGACCGGTGAAGAACACCGTAAAACCCTGCTCGTGCCGGGGCGGATGCGTTCGCCGCAGTTCCTCGACGACGTCCGGGAAGGAAAACCAGTCAGGTATGTCCAGCCCCTCCGCGAGACGCCTTCGGAGCTCCGTGCCGGAGATGTTCAGCACGCGATCGTCTTCGCCGGCCTCGTCGGCCGCAATGTACTGAGCCCGGTTTTCCGCATAGACCATCATGCGGAACGGCACCATCGAGATGTCGAGTTCGTCCTCGTGCTCCCGGAGCAGCTCCTGGGCGTCGTAGGGCCCATAGAAATCCTCACCCGCCGAGTCTTTGCCGGGGCCGGCGTGATCGCGGCCGACAATGAGATGCGTGCAGCCGTAGTTCTTGCGAATAATCGCGTGCCACAGCGCCTCTCGCGGCCCGCCCATGCGCATGGCCAGCGGCAGCAGGCTCAGCATGGTCGTTTGCTCGGGGTAATGCTTGAGCACGTGCTCATAGCAGCGCACGCGCGTGTAGTGATCGACGTCACCCGGCTTGGTCATGCCGACCACGGGGTGGATCAGCAGGTTGGCCTCGACGTCGCGTGCCGCCCGGAACGACAGCTCCTGATGCGCCCGGTGCATCGGGTTGCGCGTCTGGAACGCGACGACCTTGCGCCAGCCGAGCTTCTTGAAGCGCGCGCGCAGTTCGGCGGGACCGTCGCGCAGATGCTTGAAATCGTAGTGCATCGGCGGCTCGATACCCTTGAGCTGTCCGCCTACGTAGACAGGGTTCGCAATGTTGTTCAGGTAGTGGACCGCCGGGTGCGCTTCGTCCGTCGTGCCGTACACCCCGCTTGCCTCGGCCGCCTTGTCCGGACGATAAACGTCGCCGACGGTCAGCGTGGCAACAATGACCCCTTCGAGATCCCTGAGCGCTACCTGCTGACCGCGCTCGAGCCCTTCGGCAAACGACTCGCTGACGTCGAGCGTAATCGGTATCGGCCAGAGCACGCCGGATTCGAGACGCATGTTCTCGACCACGGAGCGATAGTCCGCCTCGTCGAGAAAGCCTTCCAGCGGCGAAAACGCGCCGTTCAAGAGCAGTTCGATGTCGCACAGCTGCCGGTCGGTCAGATCCCAGGACGCATAGTCCCGCGCGGCCTGTTTTTCGGCTGCCGCTTGCGACTCGGGCAGGTAGAGATTCTTGAGCTCGCCGCCGTGCGGCGCTTTGAACGCTCCCATTGTTTGGGTTCCTTAGAGGTTGATTCTCTAGAAGTGGCTGATTTGAAGCGCAGATTCGATGCTGTTCGGCCGTTGCAAACGGGTCCGCGAGCAGATGTGACTCAGCTCGAAAAGCCCCGAAACGGCGCGGCGCGCAGGCTAACAGTCGCCTGACATTGGGCGGAAATACTGTGTATTTGGCCGCTTATATCAAAAAGGAATATCGTCGTCGAAGTCTTCGGGGCCCGATTGACGCGGCGGCGGCGCACTGCCCGGCCCCGGGTCGCCGCCGGCGCTCATGCCGCCGCCACCGCCGCGGCCGCCGAGCATTTGCATCTCGTCGGCAATCACTTCGGTCGTGTAGCGGTCGTTGCCGTCCCGGTCCTGCCATTTGCGGGTACGCAGCTTACCTTCGATGTAGACCTGCGATCCCTTGCGCAGATACTCGGCCGCAATTTCGGCCAGGCGACCAAACATGGCTACCCGGTGCCATTCGGTCCGGTCCTTTTGCTCGCCGGTCTGTTTGTCCTTCCAGGATTCGTTGGTGGCCACCGTGAAGTTGGTCACGGCGCCGCCGGACGGCATGTAGCGCGTTTCGGGGTCCTGGCCGAGATTGCCGACCAGAATGACTTTGTTGATTCCGCGGGCCATGTTGGCTCCTGTTGTTGTTGCAGTGTTCCTGGCCGCCGCCTCCGGCCGCTCTAACCCTCTGCCGGCGCACAGCGCCGTGGCCTGGCGGGCCTTGGAGAGGGACGGGTATTGTAGAGCCTAAACCCTCGAATACCAGCCGGGATTATCAGTCCGGCATGCAATTACGCGGGCTGTCAGTCCGCTCGCGCGGGCTCCGACGCATCGCGACCGCCCATGCTTGTGAGCAGCAGCCAGATGGTCGCCAGCGCGGCGCACAAGAGGAACACACTCGTGGTGCCCCCGGTAAGGAAGTGTCCGCCGAGCAAGCCACCCGCAAAAATGCCCAGGAACTGTGCCGTCGAGAACGCGCCGAGCGAGGCGCCGCGCGAGGTTTTGCCCGCCTGGTCGGTCACCCGTGCAGGCAGACCCGCTTCCAGGAAGTTGAACCCGCCGAAAAACAGCGCGAGCGCCAGCACCACAGCCAGCGTCGAAAAACCCGCAAACGCAAATATGAGTTCCGCCACGAGAATCAGGCCAACGGCCAGCGTGACGTAGCCTGTCCTGCCCGTGTTTGTCCTGACCGAGCGATCGTCGCGGACGATCAGCGGCACGGTAATGACGAGCGATACCAGCAGCGCGCCCAGGTAGATCAGCCAGTGACTGCTGAGCGGCAGCTCGAGGGTCTGGCTGAGCTGGAACGGCAGCGCGACGAAACTCGCCGTCAGCACGGCATGCAGCAGGAACACGTAGGCATCGAGTCTCAACAGCCCGGGTTTCATGACGGACTTGAGCCACGGCTGCCTCGCCTCCGGATGTGGCCTCTCGGGCCGCTCGACGGGCGGCAGCAGGAACAGGAGCGAGACCGCAAACAGCGCGGCCAGCGCCGCTGCCCAGAAGACACCCTGTACACCCTGTGCGGCCGCAATCAGCGGGCCGACAATGACCGCAACCATAAACGCAATGCCAAAACCCACGCCGTAGAGCGCCATCGATCGTGTGCGGACCGTTTCCCGCGTGCCGTCGGCAATGTAGGCCACCATTGCAGCGGAGATCGCGCCGGCGCCCTGCAGGAGCCGCCCGGCAATCACGCCGTAGATACTGTCGCTGACCGCCGCTATGACGCTCCCGGCCGCCAGCACGAGCAGCGCGCCCGCAATGACCGGCACCCGGCCGATACGGTCCGAGAGCATCCCGAGGGGAATCTGCATGCCTGCCTGGGTGAGCCCGTAGCCGCCGACGGCCAACCCGATCAGCAGCGGCGTGGCGTCATCGAGCGACGCGGCGTAGACGCTCAACACGGGCAGCAGCGCAAAGACACCGAACATCCTGAGCATCGCAACCAGCGCAGCCAGAAACACGAGTCTTTTCTCGGCGCTTTCGAAGTCGGCGAAGAAACCGTTTCGGGTGTTTTTCATAACGGGGCTTTAAATACGGCAATGCGTTCGCAAATCAGTACGTTGTCGGTGCCCGCCGCGGTCCTTGTGCTGGTCCGGTTGTACGCGGCGCGCTGTATCCGGATGTAACGGCTTTGCAGCACCCGGCAGCGGCCGCGTATATTAGCAGGTTGGTCGCCTTTCACCTCAGCAAGAACCTCAGCCGAAGCATTTCATGAAGTCCATCGACATTCGCGGCGCACGAACGCACAACCTCTGCGACATCAATCTGGACCTGCCCAGGGACAAGCTGATTGTGCTGACCGGGCTTTCGGGCTCCGGCAAATCGTCGCTCGCGTTCGACACGATCTATGCCGAGGGGCAGCGCCGCTACGTGGAATCCCTGTCGGCCTACGCGCGGCAGTTCCTGTCGATGATGGAAAAACCGGATGTCGACCATATCGACGGGCTGTCCCCGGCGATCTCCATCGAGCAGAAATCGACGTCGCACAACCCCCGCTCGACGGTCGGCACGGTCACCGAGATCTACGACTACCTGCGCCTCCTGTACGCGCGGGCCGGGACGCCGCGGTGCCCGGACCACGGCGTCACGCTCGAAGCACAGACCGTCAGCCAGATGGTGGATCAGGTCCTGGCGTTGCCCGAGGGCAGCAAACTCATGCTGCTCGCGCCCGTCGTCGACAACCGCAAGGGCGAACACGTCCAGCTCATGCAGGACCTGATGGCCCAGGGCTTCGTCCGCGCCCGGATCGACGGCGAAGTTTACGAACTCGACCAGCCGCCGAAGCTCGACCTGCGCAAGAAACACACGATCGAGGCCATTGTCGATCGCTTCCGGGTCAAGGAAGACCTCAAGCTTCGCCTGGCCGAATCGTTCGAGACCGCACTCAAACTCGCCGACGGCGTGGCGCGGGTCGTCTGGATGGACAATGCCGACGAAGACGAACTCGTGTTTTCCGACAAGTTCGCCTGCAACATCTGCGGCTACAGCCTGACCGAACTCGAGCCCCGGCTGTTTTCGTTCAACAACCCGAACGGCGCGTGTCCAACCTGCGACGGCCTTGGGGTCAAACAGTTCTTCGATCCCGAGCGGGTCGTCGTGAATCCGTCGCTCTCGCTCGCGGGCGGTGCAATACGCGGCTGGGACCGCAAGACGACCTACTATTACCAGATGATCCAGAGCCTGGCGGCGCACTACAAATTCGATATCGAAGCGCCGTTCGAATCGCTCTCGAAGAAGCTGCAAAAGATCATCCTGTTCGGCAGCGGCAAGCAGAAGATCGAATTCCGCTACGCCAATTCGCGCGGACTCGAAATCAAGAAGCTGCACCGCTTCGAGGGTGTAATCCCGAACCTGGAACGGCGTTACCGCGAGACGGAATCGAACGCCGTGCGCGAGGAGCTCTCCAAATTCCTGAACAGCCAGGCCTGCCCGGACTGCGGCGGCACGCGGCTCAATCGCTCCGCGCGCAACGTGTTCGTTACCGATCGCACGCTGCCCGACATCACTGGCCTGTCGGTCGGCAATGCGCGCGCGTTCTTTGAGGATCTCAAACTCGAGGGCTGGCGGGCCACGATTGCCGACAAGATCGTCAAGGAGATCGGTGACCGCCTGGGATTCCTCTCCGACGTGGGTCTCGATTACCTCTCACTGAACCGCAGCGCCGACACGCTGTCGGGCGGCGAGGCGCAGCGCATCCGGCTCGCCAGCCAGATCGGCTCCGGGCTGGTCGGCGTCATGTACATCCTCGACGAACCGTCGATAGGACTGCACCAGCGCGACAACCAGCGGCTCCTGGGCACGCTCGAACACCTGCGGGACATCGGCAACACGGTCATTGTCGTCGAGCACGACGAAGACGCGATCCGGGCCGCGGACTATGTGGTCGATCTCGGCCCGGGTGCCGGGGTTCATGGCGGCCGCGTGGTAGCCGCGGGCACACCCGCGCAGATCCGCAAGAATCCGCGATCGCTGACCGGACAGTACCTGTCGGGCAAACGGCGCATCGAGGTGCCGAAGGAACGCCACGCACCGGACGAGCGGCGGATCCGCGTCGAGGGCGCCAGGGGCAACAACTTGAAGAACGTCGACGCGGAAATACCGGTTGGGCTCATGACCTGTATTACGGGCGTGTCCGGCTCCGGCAAGTCGACGCTCATCAACGACACGCTGTACCGCGCCGTGGCCGATCTCCTGAACCGCAGCAACCGCAATCCCGCACCGCACGACACCATCCACGGCCTCGAGCACGTCGATCGCGTAATCGACATTAGCCAGAGCCCGATCGGCCGCACGCCGCGCTCGAACCCGGCAACCTACAGCGGCCTGTTCACGCCGATCCGCGAACTGTTTGCGGGCACGCAGGAGGCACGCTCGCGCGGCTACATGCCGGGCCGCTTCAGCTTCAACGTCAAGGGTGGCCGCTGCGAGGCCTGCCAGGGTGACGGCGTTCTCAAGGTCGAGATGCACTTTCTGCCCGACGTGTACGTCCCGTGTGACGTCTGCCGTGGACAGCGCTACAACCGCGAAACCCTCGAGATCCGCTACAAGGGCAAGAACATCCATGAAGTCCTCGAGATGACGATCGAGGACGCCAACGAGTTCTTTCAGAACGTGCCGGTGGTCGCGAAAAAGCTCGCCACACTCATGGACGTCGGGCTCTCCTACATTCGCCTGGGCCAGAACGCCACGACGCTATCGGGCGGCGAAGCCCAGCGCGTCAAGCTCGCGCGCGAACTCTCCAAGCGGGATACGGGCAGCACGCTCTACATCCTCGACGAACCGACGACGGGACTGCATTTCCACGACATCGAGCAATTGCTCGCCGTGCTGCATCGCCTGCGCGACAAGGGCAATACGGTGGTGGTCATCGAACACAACCTGGACGTCATAAAGACGGCCGACTGGATCGTCGATCTCGGACCGGAAGGCGGTGACGGCGGCGGCACGATTGTCGCGAGCGGCACGCCGGAAGACGTCGCGGCCAACCGTCAGTCGTTCACGGGAGAATTCCTGAAGCCGCTGCTCGGCTCGCCGAGCCGAAAACGCAAAGCGGGCTGAGCGCAAGGCGCAGCATCGAGCCGCTAGCGCGATGCCTCGAAGGCCGCGTCGAGTGCCGCCGCAAAACGGGCCGGCGACGCCGGATCCACCCGGAAGTACAACGACGGCTCGTTGAGTTCGAGTTCCATCAGCAGGAAGTGGTCGTCCGGTCCGCGCACAAAATCGGCGCGGGCGTAGACGGGCGACGGCGACAGGGCCGTCAGCACGGTCTCGGCCTGCGCCCTGAGCGCGCTGTCCGCCTCCGCAAGAACAATCTCGGCGCCGTGCTCTTCCTGTGAACGAAAATCGCCCGGCTCCGGCGTTTTCAGGATCGCGTGACTGTACTCGCCGCCAAAATAGAACAGCGAATACTCACCTTCGGTCTGGATGGCGTTCAGAAAAGGCTGCACAAAAAACGCCCGCTCGGCGAACACGTGAGCCAGTTCGTCGAGGATCGCTTCGGAGACGTCCGCATCGAGCACGTAGGTGAAATCGGCGTTGGCGCCTACCTGCGGTTTCAGAACGATACGCTCCGTCGCAAAAGCCGCGAACGCCGCGCCCGGCAAATCCCCGGACCAGCGTTCGAACCACAGACTCGGCACGATCGCCGTGCCGCGCTCCTCGAGTTCACGAAGATAGCGCTTGTCGAGATTCCAGCGGATCGTGTCGAGCGGATTGACCAGCAGCGCCGCCGAGTGATCGATGCGCTCGAGCGCGCGGAGATAAGCCTCGGGGTCGTCCTGGTAGTCCCACGGCGTGCATACATAGACCATCGCGTAGCCGTCCCAGTCCACGTCCTCCTGGCGCCACGGCACATAGTCGACCTCCCAGCCGAGTTCAGCCATGGCCGGCAAGGTGTCGTCCGCGTCGCTCACGAACGCGGACAGGTCGTTCATCGTCAGATAGGCGCAGCGTTTGCGTGCAACCATGATAGGCAGTCCCGCGACAGCGAAGGCCGCGATCATACGTAGCTCCGCCGGCCGCGGGCAAGGCGTAGCGCGCGCTGTCCGTGGCGAGTAGACTGCGCCGCGGAAGGAGACGGCAGAGCTATGATCGGAAACACGAGACAGTGGGCGGCAAGCGTGCTGCCCGGACTCATGCTGGCCATCATGATTGCGCTCGCGGTGCGCTTCATCAGCGAGCACCTGGGCGGGCCGGCAATGCTGTACGCCCTGCTGTTCGGCATGGCCTTCAACTTTCTCTGCGAAGACGAACGTTTCCAGGCCGGCATCCGCATTGCCAGCCGCAACATCCTGCGCCTGGGCGTTGCGCTGCTCGGCCTGCGCATGACCTTCGGCGAGGTTGTCGAGCTGGGCTGGGGCGTCGTGCTGCTCGTCATCGCCGGGGTGTTCGTCACGTTGATCGGCGGCTGGGCCATCGGCCGCGCCTGCGGACTCCGGAACGATCACTCGGTGCTGTCCGCGGGCAGCGTCGCCATCTGCGGCGCCTCCGCCGCGCTGGCGATATCGTCGGTGCTGCCCGATCACAAGCACCACGAGCGCAACACGATACTGACAGTTGCCGCGGTCACGACGCTAAGCACGGTTGCGATGGTGGTCTACCCGGTGTTCGTCAGCTATCTCGGTTTCGACAACCGCGTTGCCGGCGTCTTTCTCGGCGCGACGATCCACGACGTCGCGCAGGTGGTCGGCGCCGGCTACATCATTTCGCCCGAAACGGCCGAGACCTCGACCCTGGTCAAGCTCATGCGGGTTGCCTGCCTCGTGCCGGTGGTGCTTCTCCTGTCGATACTCTTCACTCGCGGCAAACGCAGTTCGGGCAATCGGGAGCCGCTGCTGCCCTGGTTCCTGGTCGCTTTTGTCGCGCTCGTGATCGTCAACAGCCTCGGCTGGGTGCCCGCGCAGGCACACGACGTGCTGACCCCGCTGTCGAGCTGGTGCCTGCTTGCGGCCGTTGCGGCGCTGGGGGTCAAAACCTCGCTGAAGGCGCTCGCCGACGTCGGCCCGATGCCAATAGCGGCCATGGTGCTGCAAACCCTGCTGATAGCCGGCTTTGCCATCGCGGGACTGCTGCTAATGGCGTAGACCGGCGGCGTCGCTCAGGTCTCCGCAACGCGCTTGCGGCTCTGCCACAGGCCGTCACGGGCAAACACCTTCCATACCCACGGCAGCCAGCGCAGCAGCGCAAAACTCAGCCACAGCGCCCAGAACAGTATCAGTGCCTTGTAGGTCCACATCGGCAAAGACACGAACGACGCTGACGGCAGCGCGTCGGATGTGCGATCGGCAAACCAGTTCAGCATACCGGCGCGCGAACCGTTGCCGACGACGTGCATGTCCGGCTGGCCGAGCAAACCGACCGGCAGGCTGACGACGATTGCCAGCAGCGCAACGAGGCTGATCGTGGCAAATCCGATCTGCAGCGCGTTGTAGCGCATGCCCTCGAATTGCGGCGACCGTTCGGACAACCAGCGCTCACGCGCGCCCGTGGCCAGCAGCCACGCAGCGACCAGTCCGAGTACCGGCCAGTTGAAGGTGCTGAAGCCGAGCGCGAGCAGCAGCCAGTGCCGGGTCTTGAGCGGCGTAAACGAAACCCGGCCCAGCAGCAGCGCCAGACCGACGAGCACCAGCAGCTCGGACCAGTACAGGACAGCCGGCCCGAGTTGGGGCCCCCACGTCAACAGCAGCCAGCGGCTGCGTTCAGGCGACAGCGACAGCGAAACGTTGCTCGCTGCCGTCCCGAGATCGACTTCCGGTGAGCGAGCCACGAGACCGCTGACCCGCGCCTCATTGAAGCTCAGCTGCACCTGGTGCTGTCCGGGCAGGATCGGCAAGGTCAGCACGCCGTCGACGGCGCGGAGCGGCTCGGTGCGGTTATCGATCGTAACCGCAGTGAGCTCTGCCCCTTCGGGCAGGCGAATGACGTGCTGATCGCCGCGCGTCGCGCGATAGCCGAAGAAAAGGTTGGTCTCGGCCAGGCGCCGGCCGACGCTCGTTCTCATCTGAACCGCGTCGATCGCAAGCGTCGCGCCCGGGCTGGCCGCTGGCAGCCGCGACGTAATGGTCAAGGTTTCACCGGGACGCGGATTGAACTCCGCCACGCGGGCATTCGAAACCTGCTGGTTGCTGACGTTCTCGGGCACGCCGGAAAAATCGAGATGCCAGATGCTGCCGAGGCCGATCCGCCAGATCTCCTCAGCGTCGCGGCCGTCGGCGGCGGTCAGCGCGAGGGTCGAAGCCTGCTCGAGTGTCGACGACCAGCTTCGGGCATCCTGCCCGCTGGCCATGCTGACGGTCACCTTGCCGTCCGCAATATCGAGGTCTTCGGCAAGCACCGACTCACCGCTCAGGAGCGGCACGTCGAGCTCGATGGCGCCGCTGACAGGCGCCACGCGCTCGACCGTCGTATGCACGCTCCAGTCGACGGCAAAATCGAGCCGCCGCGTGATGCGCACGAACGGCGGGAACTGGCTGCTCTCCCAGACGGTCTCGTCGGCGCGCTCGCTCGCCTCGCGGACACGCTCCAGGGTCAGGCTGCCCGACAACAGACGTCGGTCGGACACACCCGTATACGTCCAGCCGTTTGCGCTGACCTCGACGGCGCGCGGCACGAGCGGGAACACAATCTCGACGCCGGCGCGCGCCGGCAACGGGCCCGCCAGCCGCAGGCGATGCTGGCCACGAGGCACGGCAACAAACAGCAGCCCTCCGTCGCGCACGGCCGCGTCGAGGCGCTCGCCGTTAAGGCCGATCAGCGCGGGCATCCAGCCGTTACCCTGCCCCGGCACCGGCACGCCGACGTCGGCGCTGGCGTGGATGTCCAGATCGATCACGAGCGTATCGGGTTCGACGCTAATGCGCGCCGCAACAACGTCGGCGCAGCGCGGCTCGCAGGCCAGCGGTTCGGTCAGCCGCTTACGGAGTTCATCCAGCAGCGCTCGATCCGGAAGCTCGGCCTGCGCCGGTGACGGCAAAAGCAGGCCGCCGCAGATGGCGAGCAGCACAGCGGTCGCGGTTGCCGCGCCCGACGACACACTATCCGATGACGACTTGCCGGAAAACGACTGGCCCGGCAGGCGCCAGCGACCGTTGAACGCCTCGGCAAGGATGCCTGCCGCCAACGCCGCGAGCAGCAACACGGCCGCAACGCGCCACAGCGACATGAGCCAGGTCGGGGCGACAATCAGGCGGTGCGTCTGCCCGGCGTCGACAGGGCCGGACCATCGGAGCTGGTACTGGTTCCAGCGCCACCCGGGTACGCCCGGCCCCGCCTGCAGCAGCGCGTTGGCGTCGGCCAGCGAAAAGACCTTCATGGGAGCGGCGGATACGGGGACATCGGGGCGCAGCATTCTCGACCCCGTAACGACGATCTCCTCCATCTCGTCGGCGACCCGTTCGCGCACTCCCTGTCGGCTCGCGTCGGCCCCGTCGAACGCCGCGCCGGGCGGCTCAGGTTTGACCGATAGCGTCGGCGTGTCCTGACGGGTCGGCGCAGAGCCGGCAGCCGTCGTATACAGGCCGCGATCGAGCTGCGGGTAGACGGCCGTGCGCAGTTGATCCGCCGCAAACGGCACGAGCACGAGCACGAGCGTCAACAGGCCCAGATAAAAGTAGCCCCGCAGTATCGATTTCAGGCGGCCCGCCGGCGCCACGCGCAGCAGCGCAACCGTCGCCAGGAGATTGAGCCACAGCCACGATGGCGCGCCCGACTCGTGATAACTCAAAAAGAGCGCAAGAAAGGCCACGACACCCGGCCCTCTGCCCAACAGCTTCCACGCCGACGCCGTGATCACGAGCAGCAGGAAAATATCCAGGAGCTGCCAGCGGTCCAGCCAGCTCCCCGCCGCGCGGTCGACGCCCGGGGCAGCCAGCAGGCGCTGCCCGGGCGGCAGATTCAACGTGGTCTGCACGCTGGCAAAACGTGTGTCCCAGCCGCTGATCGGCAGGGCATCCCGGTCCACGGTCCGCGCCAGCGTTTCCAGCCTGAGCGACGGCTGGCGAATTTCGACGCCGCGCTTGCCGTCGGTGTCTCCGTCCGTCACGAGCAGCTGCTGGCCGTCGACTTCGGCGGACTGCAGTTCGTACGGCTGCTGCATGTCCAGACGCCACTCGGTTCGCATCTCGCCGCTAATTTGATCCCTGACCGTCAGACCTCGGCCCTCGAAGTCCGCCCACATCTGCCGGTACAAGGTCAGCGTATTGCTCACGTCCACGATGCCGCGGCTGCGCTCGACAATATCGAGTACCTCACCCTCGAACAGTCTGAACGCCGGCAGCTGTTGCCATTCCCCGGGCACGTCCGCACGTGCCGGATCGATCGGGCTCAAACCCTCCGCCGCGGTCACGCGCAGACGGTCTACTGCCGAATAACTCAATACTTCGCTGTCCGGCAGGTTCTCGCCGCCGACGGGGACGCTGAGCGAGTCGACGATGCCAGGGGCGCGCGCGGACAGCGTCAGCTGCCAGCGGCCGGGCCGAAGCTGGACGCGAAGCCTGCCGTCGGCTTCGAAACGCGCGGGCAAGCTACTGTCGAGCCGCATTGGCAGGTAACCGTCGGGCAACAGGGGGCCGAACAATACTTCCCGGACGCTGCCCGACACGTCGATCCTCAATCGCGTAATCAGTTGGCCGGGCATCTCGTCGACGAGCAACCGATACACTCGCGTGTCCAGCGAGTCCTGCTCGACGGCAACCGCGGCGGAGCGCTGGCCGAGAAACAGGCGGCTGCCGTCGATCTCGGGATTGTCGATCGAGCGGCCGTTGACACGCAGCGCAACCAGACCAATGCCGGGCGGCGCGCGCAGGACACTCGGCCGGGCCTCCCAGCGAAAACGCCCGCTGACAGTGTGCTCTCCCGGCGGCAACTCCAGCCAGGGTGTCTCGTTGTCGGATAACACGAGCGCCGGGCTGCCGTCGACCCGCACCAAATCCGGCCAGTACCGGGGACTGCCCGGGAGCGGTACCTCCTGCGATTCGGCGTACACAGTCCAGGTCTGCGTGAAGCGCGCGCCGTCCTCATCGACGTCCAGCGACAAGGTGCCCGGCCAGGCGCAGTAACGATTGTTGGACAGCGCCGAACTGCCGTCGTGACGCATCGGGCATTCGCGCCATTCCTGCCCGTGCAGAACCCAATCCTTCCATTCCTCGAGTGCAGACGGCACATAGGGATCGTTTGCCGCACTCGTTGCCGGAATCAGCAGCAGTGCTGCCAGGAGCTTCCTCAAATTTGTCATGCCTGTCCCCTTTTGGGCCTTCCCTCGCAGGCCTCGCTTCGCCGGGCTTACTCGCCTGGCCTCTACGCGTCAACGCAGCGAGAGGCCCGAGCGGGTTAGTAGTGCGGCGGCACCTCGAAGCCTTCGTCAGCGCCCGAACGCTCGTCACGCAAGGCGCGAAAGCGCTCGACCAGCAATTCGTAGCGATGCTCCAGTTCGGTGATCATCGCTTGTTGCCGGGTCACGACGTCGTTCAGTTCGCCGAGCAGCTGATCCTGATAGGCGAGCCGCACCTCCAGTTTTTCGAATCTCTCTTCCGACATGCGCAAAACCCATCTCCAGACGACACGAATGCTACCGCATTGACGTTCGCTGCACCGAAGCATGTATGCTTACCGCCCCTCGAGCACCCAGGCCCAAAGCCCCGAGAAACGCATGTCCTTGTTACGGTTTGCCGGAATAGGAGTCGAATTCGGCGAACAGAAGATCCTCGACGACGCCGAGTTCAGCATCGAACCTGCCGAACGCGTTTGCCTGATCGGACGCAACGGCGCTGGCAAATCCACGACCTTCAAACTGATTTCCGGACAGCTCGAACCGGACCGCGGCGACATGACGCCAAAAGCGGATCTCGTGGTTGCCGAACTCGCACAGAATCTGCCGGACGCCGTCGACGGTGCGGTACGCCAGTTCGTGCGCGACGGCCTCGACGACATTGCGCTGCTCGTCGAGGAATACGAGCGCCAGTCGGCGAGGACCCTCGACAAAAACGGCCTCCTTGCGCTCGAGGCCCTGCAGGCCCGCATTGACGCTCGGGACGGCTGGCACATCGAGCAGCGCGTCGACGAAATCGTCACGGAGCTCGATCTGCCGGCCGAGAAGCGAATGAGCGAGCTGTCCGGCGGCTGGCGACGGCGCGTGGCGCTGGCAAGAGCGCTGGTGCAGAAGCCCGACCTCCTGTTGCTCGACGAGCCAACGAACCATCTGGACATTGCCACCATCCGCTGGCTGGAAGATCGCGTCTACGCCTGGCCGGGCGCCGTCCTGTTCATTACCCACGACCGGGCTTTCTTAAAAAAACTCGCCACGCGTATTGTCGAAATCGATCGCGGCAAGCTCGTCAGCTGGCCCGGAGACTATGACGACTACCTGCGCCGCAAGGAAAAAGCGCTCGAGGACGAGGCGACGGCAAATGCGCGTTTCGACAAGAAGCTGGCGGAGGAAGAGGTCTGGATCCGGCAAGGGATAAAGGCGCGGCGCACGCGCAACGAGGGCCGCGCCCGCGCGCTCGTAAAAATGCGCGAAGAGCGCGCCAGGCGCGTCTCTGTCGATAACAAGGCACGTATTCACATCGAGGAAGCGGAACAATCCGGCCGCAAGGTCATTCGCGCTCGCAACTTGAGCTACGCCTACGGTGACGACAAGCTGATCGACAACTTCTCGATCAAGATCATGCGCGGCGACCGGCTGGGGCTCATTGGCAACAACGGTGTCGGCAAGACCACCCTGTTGCGGCTCCTGCTCGGTCAGCTCGAACCGCAGTCCGGCACGCTCAAGCACGGAACCAATCTCGAAATCGGCTATTTCGATCAGCTGCGCCAGGCGCTCGATCTCGAAAAGTCGGTGGCCTACAACGTGGGTGAGGGACGCACCTACATTCCGCTCAACGGCAAGGATCGGCATGTCGTGGGGTATCTCAAAGGCTTTCTGTTCTCGCCGAAACGCGCCATGACGCCGGTCAAGGCGCTGTCCGGCGGAGAGCGCAACCGGGTCATCCTGGCGAAGCTGTTTACGCGACCCGCCAACCTGCTGGTACTCGACGAGCCGACCAACGATCTCGACATCGAAACCCTCGAGGTGCTGGAGCAGCGGCTGTGCGACTACCAGGGAACGCTCATTATCGTGAGCCACGACCGCAGCTTCCTCGACAACGTCGTGACCAGCACGGTCGTTTTCGAGGACGACGGCGGAATCCGCGAGTATGTCGGCGGCTATTCCGACTGGGTCAGGCAAGGCAAGCAGCTCAGGGAGACCGACAGCCCTTACAGGCTGGAGAGCGCGCTCAGGGACAAACGCGAACAACGACGCGAGCAGCGCACGCCGAGGAAACTCAGCTACAAGGACCAACGTGAGCTCGACGCGCTGCCGGCCGAGATCGAGGGCCTCGAGGCCGAACTTGCCGAACTGCAGGCACGCGTATCAGCAGCGGACTTCTACAAGGAAGACGCGGAGACGGTGCAGGACGGCTTGAGGGCGCTGGAAGCCGCCGAGGCGCTGCTCGAGTCGCGTATCGAGCGCTGGAGCGAACTCGAGGCCCGGCAAGACGCACTGGAGGCACGGCCGCGCGACAGCTAGCCCGCGACGAGCGGTCGCGCGGCGGAGCTAGTCCCTGGTGTTCGCCGTTTCGTCGAAGTGAGCGCTGGCCACGGGCACGACGCAGAACCGCTGACCGGTCGGCGCTTCGAGGACAATCCAGTTGCCGGCAGCACCAACCTGCTTTGCGCTTCGCAGCTCACATACCGGGCATGGTCTCGGCAAAATAGCGATCGAAGGCACGATGTACGATCTCGGGGGTTGCGCCGATCGCTTCGAGCGCCGTATTGAATTGCTGCATTTCCGCGAACTCGCGACGCCCGTCCGCCGCAATCACCTTGAGCGCCATGACGGCAATGTTCTCTTTCTCGCTGTCGGCGAGCCCCTGACCAAGCTTTGCGAGTTCACCCGCGAGTTCGGGATCCTCGGCCATCTCCGTGATCGCCCGGGTCAACAGATCGAGCGACTCCGCGCCCTGTATCCTGAAATGCTGCTCGATCAGCCCGATCATTTCACTGGATTCCTCGGGCTCGATTTTGCCGCTGCCGCGAGCCACGAAAATCAGCAGCGCTGCTACCAGGAACCGCGAGTCGTAGACCTTGATTCCTTCGCGAGTCTCGACCACCAGTTCGGTCCCGGTCAGTCTGGAGCTTCGAATCGTGTCGTTCATCGGCGGTGGACTCCGGCCTAGCGCGTCTTGTAACGCTTGCGCATGACCTTGACGGAACCGGCGATCAGCTTTTCCAGCACACTTTCGTCGACGTCGCTCAGGCGCTTGACGTACAGACAGGATTTGCCGGTCTTGAACTTGCCGAGTTTTTTCATGAGCGCCGCGAACGGCTCGAAGCCTGCCATGATGTAGATCGTCAACGCCTGCTTGCGCGGCGAATAGCCCGTCAACATCCACTCGCCCGAGTTGCCGGTCGGGTATCGATACTCGTACACGCCGTAACCGACGATGCTGGTGCCCCACATTCTGGCCCGCGCGCCCGTAGCCCTCCGCATCATCGAGGCCACTTTGCGCGCGTCCTTCAGTTTTTGCGGATCATCGATTCCGGCGAGGAATGCGCTGACCTTGGCCTTCGTCGGCCGTGTCTTGAGCTCTGCCATGGCGAGCCCCCAGGTTGCCGCACACGGGCATCATACGTCGCCGGCCGGCGAAAATCAGTCGCTGGTGCCGAACAAACGGTCGCCGGCGTCACCCAGTCCGGGGACAATGTATTTGCGCTCATTGAGCCGCTCGTCGACGGACGCCGTGTAGACCGTAACGTCGGGATGCTCTTTCTCTACCGCGGAGAGACCTTCCGGACACGTCACGATACACACGACCACAATATCGGTTGCGCCGCTTTGCTTGAGCAGGTCGATCGCCGCGTTGGTGGAACCGCCGGTTGCCAGCATCGGGTCGATAATGATGCAGGTGCCGCCGCGCGTCTGCGGCGGCAGCCGGTCGTAGTAGCTGACCGGCTGCGCGGTTTCCTCGTCGCGATACAGGCCGACAAAACCGACGCGTGCCGTCGGCAGCAGGTCGAGGATACCGTCGAGCATGCCGACACCGGCGCGCAGTATCGGCACGACGACAATATCGGTATCGATCTTCCGGCAGCTCGCCTCCGCTACCGGCGTCTGGACCTTCACCTCGCGGGTTTTCAGCTGCTTCAGCGCCTCGTAGCAGACGAACTGGGTAATCTCCGTTGCCAGCTCGCGAAAACGCTTGTGACCGGTCTCGACGTCGCGAATGATCGCCAGCTTGTGCTGCACACAGGGGTGTTTGATTTCTTCGTGCATACCGTCTCTCTCAATCGTTTGTTTCTGAATGCCAGTGGGCCTACGTGCCCGTCAGGCGCATGACGATGCGCTCCGCCTCGATGACCACGTGCCCGAAAGCGCCAGTGATCTCGTAGACCCCGTCGTCGTAGACGCAAAACGACTGCACCGCGCCGTGTTCGAGTGTCGCGACGGTGGCCGCGTCTTTGACGGAACCCGGCTCGTCACCGGCGCGGGATATCGAGCGGCAATAGGGAAACTCGATAACGGCGGCGCGAATACAGCCCTTCTGCGATGGCCGCGGCGTCTCGTAGAACGGGTGATCCGGCGTCAGCAGGATGTCCATGTCGACGCTGAGCAGACCCGCCTCGTAGTGCCAGCCGACGATGTAAGAGGCTTCCATATCCACGCCGCGAAACTCGCGGAGCTGGCGCCAGTCGGCCGGATCTCTTCGCGAACTCAAGCAAACACCTCCGCAACCCAGCGCCCGATCAGATGCGAAAGCACGACAACCAGAGCCGCAATACCGAGATGTTCGGCAATGATCGCAACCGGATTGGCGGACTGCGCCCTGGCGAGAAGGTAACTCAGCACGACGATGACGAACATCCCCCAGATCACTGACGCCACAACCGCCTCCGTTAACGGCAGCAGCAGCAGCGGCACGGCAAAACTCAGCGCAAACACGAGCTTGGTCGCAAACGTCGAAAACGTGGCGGCCCACACGCGCTCGCTGGTCGCGTCGGGATTCGCCTCTTCGGCGAGGTGAATGCCGAGCGCGTCGGACAGTGCGTCGGCAAACGCAATGACGAGAATGCCGCCCAGCACGGCCGCCAGCGACTCGGTGCCCGCGTGCAGTCCCGCAACCAGACCGAGCGTCGTGATAACGCCCGAACTCGCACCGAAGTACAAACCCGTGCGCGCGCCCTCACTTTGCAGGAACTCTTTCAAGGGTCCGCCCCAACCGGAAAATCGAATCCATAGAGCAAGGTATCGTCTTCACCCTCCAACAGGTGGTGCCCGCGAAGCGTAAAGCCGAGCTTTTCGATCAACACGATCGATGCACGGTTGTCCGGCGAGATCAACGCAGCGACGCGCGGCAAGGCAAACACCTCTGTGGCGGCAAGCATGACGCGGCGGGCCGCTTCGCTGGCGTAACCCTGACCGCGATAAGACGGCAGCACCGCATACCCAAGATCCGGGTCTTCGAGGTATTCGCGTTTGAACAGGCCGCAGATACCCAGCGCACGGCCGTCCTCTTTGTGTGCCATCTTGTAAGGGCCGTAGCCGTAGCGGCGATACATCTCCAGTGGCCCGTCCGCAATGGCCATCTTCGCCTGTTCGGCGGTTCTGACGCCGCGATCGCCAACGTGCCGGACGAACGCCGGGTCGTTCCACACGGCCAGCATCAACGGCGCATCCTCCTCCGAAAGGCGGACGAGATTCAGGCGCGGCGTCTCAAGGACTTCGGCGTCGATGCTGCACCTCGGTGTTCATGGGTCAATGCTCATTGGTCCGCCGCAGCTGTCGTGCGTTGGCCGACCGTCGATTCACGCCAGCGGACGTACGCCGACCGCATGCCGGATCTCGGCCAGATAGGGTCTTGCCGCCTCGCGTGCCTTCTCGCCCCCCATTATGAGCGCCTCCTCCACGATCGAGGGATTGGCGATCAGGCGCTCGTATTCGTCGCGCGCCGGGGCGAGCTGTTCGTTGATACATTCGAACAAGCGCTGCTTCATTTCGCCCCAGGCAATACCGTCCGCATAAGCCTCCGCAACGGCGGCCGTGTCCTCAGCGCTGGCGAACGCCCGGTAGATCTCGTACAGCGTGCTGCCCTCGGTATCCTTCGGCTCACCGGGCTCGAGGCTGTTGGTCTTGATCTTCATGATCAGCTTGCGAAGCCGTTTCTCGGGCGCAAACAGCGGAATCGTGTTGTTGTAGCTTTTCGACATCTTGCGGCCATCGAGGCCCGACAGGACGGCTGTCGAATCGTCGATGACGGGTTCAGGCAATACCAGCGCTTCGCCGTAGTGGTGGTTGAAGCGTTGTGCAATATCGCGCGCCATCTCGACATGCTGCTTCTGATCGCGCCCCACGGGCACGTGTGTCGCTTTGAACATCAGGATGTCAGCGGCCATCAGTATCGGATAGCTGTATTGCGCCATGCTGACGCCCTTGTCCGGGTCGCCGCCGCCGCTTTCGGTGTTGGCCTGTACTGACGCTTTGTAAGAGTGCGCCCGGTTCATGAGGCCTTTTGCGGTCATGCCGTGCAGTATCCACGTAAGCTCGGGGATCTCGGGGATGTCCGATTGCCGATAGAACACGGCGTTGTCCGTGTCGAGCCCGAGCGCCAGCCAGGAGGCCGCGATCTCTAGCGTCGACTGGCGGATGCGATCGGGGTCCTCGTTTTTGGCCAGCGAGTGGTAGTCGGCGAGAAAGTAGTAGTTCCGTTTCCCAGCGTCCTTGCTCGCCTCGATACCCGGCCGGATGGCGCCCACGTAATTGCCGATGTGCGGTGTACCGGTCGTCGTAATCCCGGTCAGAAAAACCTGCTGAGTCATGTTTGTCGCTGCTGCTTGTTCTTGTCTGCGGCTAGTAACCGGCCGCCTGGCCGTCTTTACGCACTTCGGAGGCACCGTAGTAGACGCCTTCGCTCTCGTCGAAATAGATGGCCTGATAGCCGCCGAAGCCGCCGTCGCTGCCGCCGAGGACGTGCCCCTTGGCCTCGAGTGCCGCACGCACGGCGGCACCGAAGCCGTCTTCGAGGTGCACGACACCGCCGTCGTCCATGCGGCTGCCGTCCGGTGAGGACGAACCTTTGTGGTTGATCCGTGCCGCATCACCCGCTTCCTGCAGATTCATACCAAAATCCACGAGGTTGACGATGATCTGCGCATGCCCCTGGGGCTGCATCGAGCCACCCATGAGCCCGAAGCTCATGAGCGGCTTGCCGTCCTGCATGACAAACGCAGGAATGATCGTGTGGAAAGGCCGCTTGCCCGGCTCGAGTGCATTGGCGTGCGACTCGTCCAGGCTGAAGGAATTGGCCCGGTCCTGCAATACGAAACCGAGATCGCCGGGCGTCATGCCCGAACCCATGCCGACATAATTGCTCTGAATCAGAGACACCATGTTGCCGTCGCTGTCCGCCACGGTCAGATAAATCGTGTCGCCCTCCTCGAGCAGGCCCTCACCAGCCGGCAGCGAGGTCGAAGCTCGCTCCGGATCGATCAGTTTTCGGCGCTCGTCCGCGTACGCTTTGCTGATCAGTTGCTCGACCGGTATGTCCCTGAAATCGGGATCGGCGTAGTAGCGCGCGCGATCTTCGAAGGCCAGCTTTTTGGCCTCGACAAACGTGTGTATGTACTCCGCTGAGCCGAAGCCCATCGCAGCGACGTCGTAACCTTCGAGCACGTTCAGGATCTGCAGTGCGGCAATACCCTGCCCGTTCGGCGGCAGCTCGAAAACGTCCCAGCCGCGGTAGTTGCTCGATACGGGGGTTACCCACTCCGAGCGGTGCGCTGCAAGATCGTCGTAGCGCAGAAGGCCGCCGTGTTCCGTCATATAGGCATCGATGCGGCGCGCAATCTCTCCCCGGTAGAATGCGTCGCGGCCGCCTTCCGCGATCATTTCATATGTCTTCGCAAGACGCGGGTTCCTGAATATCTCTCCCTTCTTCGGCATGCTGCCGTCGACCATGTAGGTCTCTTTGAAACCCGGGTACTCGCTCATGCGGCGGGCATTGAGCTCGAAGTAGTAGGCAATGACCTCCGTCACCGGAAAACCGTCTCTCGCGTAGCGAATCGAGGGCGCGAGCAGCTCACTCATCGGCAGCTTGCCGTAGCGCTCGTGAAGCTCGAACCAGCCGTCGACCGCTCCTGGTACGCTGACTGGCAGCGGGCCAAATCGCGGTATCGACTCGATATTGTTCGCCCGGAAGTAATCGATGGTCATTAGCGCGGGAGCGCGGCCCGACGCGTTCAGTCCGCTCAGCTCTTCTTTTTCCGCGTCCCAGACAATCGCAAAAAGGTCCCCGCCGATGCCGCAGCCGGTCGGTTCCATCAGACCAAGGGCAGCGTTGGCGGCAATAGCCGCGTCGACGGCGCTGCCGCCTGCCTTGAGTATGTCGAGCGCAATCTGCGTCGCCAGCGGATGACTGGTAGCCGCCATTGCGTTCGCCGCAATGACTTCGGATCTCGACGCGTGCTGTGCGCCGGCAACCCGGTCGTACCCCGGGTAGGTCTCAGCCATGGTGTTGCCTCCGAGCGATAGCCCGACAAAAAATCCTGTGACAAAAAGACAGAGCAGACGGTGTTTTTTCATTGCTGGGACCCGGCCGAGCGAGGCCAGTAATGATGCCTATTTTGCGGTTTAATTGAAACTTGGCGCGGGTATTGGGGGAAGCGCTCGCGGCGGGCTCTGCACAAGGCTATCATCGCGTCATGAACCTCGATTTTTCAGACAGCAATCCGGAGCTGGCGGAACTCTATCCCGAACACATCGGCACGGTTGCCGCGCGTTTCGATGCCGCGCTGGAGCGTGTTGGCGCCAGTCATGCCGTGGTGTTTTCGGGTAGCCAGAGGTTGTCTTTCCTCGACGACCGGACGTACCCGTTCCGGCCGAATCCGCATTTCCTCTCGTTCGCTCCGCTCACCCGGCATCCGCTCTCTTACATTGTCTACACGCCGGGCGAGACGCCAGTGCTGCTGTACTACCAGCCGCATGACTACTGGCACGCTGCGCCGACCGAGCCCGGGGGCTACTGGGGGTCACACTTCGACATCCGCATTGTTCACGAAGTGGACGAAATGGCGCGGCACCTGCCCGCCGAGCGGCACAAGTGTGTCCTCCTGGGGGAAATCGAAGATCCATCGCACGCATTCGACATCGAGCGGATCAACCCGGAATCGCTGCTCAACATCCTGCACTTCTCGCGCGGCCGGAAAACCGGCTACGAACTGGCGTGTCTCAGGCTCGCATCGCGTCGCGCCGTGCTGGGACACCGGGCCGCCGAAGAGCATTTTCGGGCGGGTGACTCGGAGTTCGACATCCATCGCGCGTACTGCGCGGCGACCCGCCTCACCGACAGCGAGCTGCCCTACGACAACATCATTGCGCTGAACCACAACGGCGCCACCCTGCACTACACGAATCTCGAACTGTCGGCGCCGGGTGTTCTGCGGTCGTTTCTGATCGACGCCGGTGCGCAGGTCCACGGCTATGCCGCTGACATTACTCGCACGTACAGCTACGAAGACCCGCAGTTTGCCGCGCTGATCACGCGCATGGACGCGCTGCAGCTCGAGATTGTGCGGCACGTGTCGGCCGGCGTCGACTACCGGCAACTGCACGTCAGCACCCACCGGCTGCTCGCGCAGCTGCTCGTGGATGTCGAACTCGCCTCCGGCAACGTCGATACCTTGATTGCAACGGGCGTCACGACGGCATTTTTCCCGCACGGGCTCGGCCATCTGCTCGGCCTGCAAGTGCACGACGTGGGCGGCCACATGGAAAACGACGGCGGTGCGCGCATCGACCCGCCAAGCGGTCATCCGTTCCTGAGACTTACGCGAACGCTCGAGGAAGACATGGTGCTGACCGTCGAGCCTGGGCTGTACATCATCGACCTGCTGCTGCGGAAGCTCAGGGGCAGCGACGCCGAAAGCCACGTCAACTGGAAGCGCGTCGACGAACTCCGGCCCTTCGGCGGTATTCGCATCGAAGACAACGTCCGGGTACTGCGCAGCGGTTCCGAGAATCTGACCCGCGACGCATTCGCCGAACTTCACTAGACCGCGCCGGCCCGATGCCGGCAGCGCTGCTTCATAGTCGTGCACGTCGCCCGGGGGTTTGAGCAGTTCGGGTGCAGCCTGTGGAGCACATCGCAAGCGCGCCAGTTTGGTGCAAAAAATTTCTTTTTATAAACAAAGATTTGCGGACAGCGCCGGAGATCGCAAACTGGCACGGAACCTGCTTAGTAGAGGTTGCACGAGGTTTCAGTCAGTTCCGGTTTTCGCTGGCAGAAACCACCCACCAGCGGTCCGTCCCGAACCCCCCCCTCGGGACGGACCGTTCCTTAAAGTGCGTAGCTAGGTACCGTTTTCAGGCTCGCGCTTTCCCGTGTTCCCGCCGTTCCCCGCTCTCGCTTTCTTGAGTTCACGCTTGACGCGCGCGCCCTTGCGCTCGAGGGCTGGCCGTACCCATTTGCCCAGCCACGGCATCAGGTACATGCAGGTAGTCAGCACACCGCTCAACGGTGGCATCGATTCCTCCCGGCGTGTATTGCCGCAAAGATCCAGCACCGTTTGCGCCACCTCCTCGGCCGTGCTCAGCGGTTGCGAGAACGTCAGGTCCGACACATCGTCGATATCGGACATGATGAAGCCGGTATCGATAGGGCCGGGAGACACGACCGCAAACTTGATGCCGCTGTCGCGAAGTTCATCGGCAATGGCGTACGTGAACGAGCGCAGACCGGCTTTGCTGGCCGCGTAGGCGGCGCTGCCGGGAATCGGGGCTCTGCCGGCCAGCGAACCCACATTGATGATGGCACCACCACCCGCGGCTTTCAGGTGCGGCAAGGCGAGCCGAGTCAGCACTATCGGCGCCCGCAGGTTCACGTCGATCATGGTCCCGAGCTCGTCCGCCGGCACCGAAAGCACGGGGCCCCGGGAATGATAGCCCGCGTTGTTCACGAGGATATCGACGCGCCCGTATTCGAACTCGGCCTTCTTGAACAGGTTCGCGCAGGCATCTTCGTCGCGAACGTCCATCGCAAAAAACTCGACACGCGTCTTGTCGCGCAACTCCTCGGCGAGCGCCTCCAGTGTCCTCTTGGTGCGAGCGACGAGCAGCAGATGAGCGCCGGCTTCGGCAAACAGCCGCGCCGTTGCCGCGCCCACCCCTTCGGAGCCGCCCGTGATGATGACGGTCTTGTCTTTGAAAATCATGCGGGAATGGTAAGCGAAGGACTCAGGCGCGCGCCAGCGCCCGGTTTCCCGGCACAACGATCAGAACCCGATGTAACCCTTGAGTTTTCGCCACAGCGTGGACTCCCAGCCGTAGACTTCGAGCTGCTCGGGGCTGAGATTGGTGGCGGGCAGTTCTGTGGAGGGTGTTGGTTCCGGCTCGCTTGCGACGTCCTCGGGGCGCAGCTCCAGGCTGGCTTTGTCCCGCTTTATCGTGTCAGTAAGCCCGTCGACTTCGAGGCTAAGATACGGGAGCACCTCGTCGTCGACGATATCCTCGAGGAATACGGCGTCAGGATCGAACGCATCCTTCGACAGCACAACGCAGTCGTCAAAAGTTTTGTTGTGTTTTGCGCGGTTACTCAACAAGCAATACCGGGTGTAGAACCCCATTACCGTATCGGCCGGGGTCTGGCGGAGCTGTGAAGAGACTCACACTCTGTACGAGCCTCTGTTACGAATCTTCACAATTGTGAAGCCTTCGTCGTTTTTTTGCTCTTTTGTTATGTAAATCATTGGCTTGCATGAGCCCGGCCCGGGCTGGAAAGCGCTTCGCCAGGCGCTCGCGGCCCCCGGCAGACACTGAGCTGGAGTACACTATGCGCTGTGCGTACGCCGCATCCCCGAAAAAGAGAACAATGCCTGACTCTCTGCAAAAATCCGGCAGCTTGCTGCTGGCCTGCCTGCTGATCGCCGCCTGTGGCAACGAGCCCGACGCACCCGCGCGCGGCAGCTGGGGTGGGCCGGCCAAAGTGGTTACCGCATCCGTCGAGCTGAAGCCCCTCGTTGACGAAATCGAGGCGCTCGGCACAGCCACCGCAAACGAGTCCATCAACATACAGCCGCGCATTTCGAGTCTCGTCACGCGCATTGCCTTTGACGAGGGTGAGATTGTCGAACAGGGTGATCTGCTCGTCGAGCTGGAAAGCAGCGAAACGGCGGCCGGGCTTGCGCTTGCGGAAGCCACGCTCGCCGAGAGCGAAAGCCTCTATGCTCGCAGCCAGTCGCTGGCATCGTCAAAAGCCATATCGGCTGCCGACCTCGAACAGCTGCTGGCGCGCGTGAAGGTCGACCAGGCCCAGGTTCAGGCGGCGCGCGCGAGGCTTTCCAACACGAGTATCCGGGCACCGTTCACGGGACGTGTCGGTTTGCGCCGGGTCAGCCCCGGCAGCTATGTCGATCCGTCCACCGTGATCACGACACTCGACGACATTGGCATCATCAAACTCGACTTCTCGATTCCGGAGACATTCCTGACGGTCGTGTCGGACGGCATGGCGATCGCGGCGCGCAGCGTCGTCTTTCCCGAACGGGTTTTCGAAGGCACCGTCGCCAGCGTCGATACGCGACTCGATCCGGTTTCGCGATCCGTACAGGTCCGCGCAGTCCTCCCCAACGACGATGCCGCGTTGAAGCCCGGCATGTTCCTGACGGTCGACCTGAAGCGCGACAGCGGCGACGTGCTGGTCGTGCCCGAACAGTCGATCGTGCCGGAAGGCACCCTGCAGTTCGTGTTCGTCGTCGAAGAAGGCGTAGCCGAAAAGCGTCCGGTCTCGCTCGGGCGGCGAATCCCAGGGTTTGTCGTTATCGAGAACGGGCTGGTTGCCGGCGAGCAGGTCGTCACCGAAGGCACCCACAAAGTACGCGACGGCGGCGAGGTGGAACTGCTGGACGAACCCACGTCGCTCGTCAGTAGCGGTTCCTAGTGTCCTGTCCATGCTGATCTCCGACGTATCCGTGCGCAGACCTGTGTTTGCGGCTGTCATCTCGCTGATTCTTCTGATCGTCGGGCTCATGTCCATGCAGTCGATGTCGATCAGGGAATATCCGGACATCCAGCGCCCGATCGTTTCGATCAGCACGAGCTACCGTGGCGCGGCATCCGACATTGTCGAACGCCGGGTGACACAGGTGCTCGAGGACCAGCTGGCGGGTATTTCCGGCATCACCAAGGTCTCGTCTCGCAGTTTCGACGAGCGGTCGTCGATCACGCTCGAGTTCAGCCGTGAAACCGACGTGGACACGGCGGCCAACGACGTTCGCGACCGTATCGGGCGAGTGCTCGGAATGCTGCCCGACGAAGCGGAATCCCCGGAGGTTTCGAAACAGGACAACGATTCGCAGTCGACCATGTGGATCAACGTGTCCAGCAATTCGCGCTCCATCATGGAAGTGTCGGATTTTGCGGATCGCTACATAGTCGATGCGCTGTCGATTGTGGAGGGGGTTGCCTACGTCCGCATGAACGGCAGTCGGCGGCCCGCAATGCGTATCTGGATCGATCCCAAGCGGCTGGCCGCGCGGGCCCTGACGGTCACCGATATCGAGGATGCGCTGCGCCGCGAAAACGTGCAGATTCCTTCGGGCCGCCTCGAATCGTCGGCGCGCGAGTTCACGTTGAGAACCAACACGGGCCTTCAGACCGTGGACGATTTCGCCAACCTCGTGCTGACGCAGGGCAACGACGGATACCTGGTGCGCCTTGCCGAGGTTGCGGATATCGAACTCGCCCCCGAAAACGTGCGCAGTTTTTCTCGGGCAGACGGCGTGAGCGGCATGGCACTCGGCATCGTCCCGCAGGCCCAGGCCAACATGCTCGACGTCAACGCCAAGGTTGCCGAGCGCATCGAGGAGCTGCAGGACTCGCTGCCGGCGGATATCGACCTTTCCATCAACATGGACAATGCGATATTCATCCGCGCATCGCTTGCCGAGGTTGCCAAGGCGCTTGGCGTTGCCCTGTTGCTCGTACTCGCCGTGATTTACGGATTCATCGGCACGCTCCGGGCGACGATTATCCCGGTCGTGACTATTCCCATTTCGATCATTGCGGCGTTTATCGTCATGGCTGCACTGGATTTCTCGATAAACACGCTGACCCTGCTGGGTTTTGTGCTGGCCATCGGCCTCGTCGTCGACGACGCTATCGTCGTTCTCGAGAACATCGCTCGCCGCATCGAGGGCGGCGAACCCACTTTACTCGCCGCAACCAACGGCGGCCGCGAAATCGGTTTTGCCGTGATCGCGACAACCCTCGTACTCATAGCCGTGATACTGCCGGTCTCGTTCATGCCGGGGAACATTGGTGCCGTGTTCGGCGAATTTGGTATCTCTCTGGCCGCTGCCGTCGCCTTTTCGAGCCTCGTTGCGCTGACGCTCGTGCCCATGTTGACGACCAAGCTGTTTCACGACAATCGCCTGCACCGCAGCGCGCTCACACATTTTGTCGATCGCGTCTTTCGTCGGGTTGCCGAGGTGTACGCAAAGCTGCTCGAGAACGTCGTGCGAAGGCCAATCCTCGTTATCGGCACTGCGCTGGCCGTGTTTGCGGCCAGCCTGTCGCTTTTGAACAGCATTGCCTTCGAATACATGCCGCGCGAGGACCGCGCGTTCGCAATGGTCCGCCTGACCGCGCCCGACGGGGCAAGCCTCGATTACACGTTCAAGTACATACAGGAGGCCGAGCGCATAGTCCTCGCCGACAAGGAAAAGGGCGACGTGCTTCGCGCCCTCGCGCGCTCCGGCAGCTGGGGCGGCGGCGGCGACGTCAACACGGGCATGATCATGTCGCCGCTGCAGGTTTGGGACAAGCGGGAGCGCTCCGCACAGGAGATTGTCGCAAGCTGGAACCGGCAGCTTGCCGAACTGCCGGGCGTACAGGCGTTTGCCATGGCGCCCGGAGCGTGGAGCCTCGGACAGAGTAACCGCCCTCTGCGTATCGTGCTGGGTGGAACGAGCTACGAAGAGCTCGCTGAGTGGCGCGACATCGTCATGGCTGAAGCCCGGAAGAATCCCGGGCTTTCCAATTTGCAGTCGGACTATCGAGAACGCAAACCGAAGATCGACGTCTCGATAGATCGCGACCGCGCCGCGGACCTCGGCGTGTCGCTCGCCAACGTGGGTCGAACGCTCGAGACGATCCTCGGTTCCCGCGTGGTTACGACCTTCATTGACCGCGGCGAGGAATACCGGGTAATCCTGCAGGGCGCGGACGAGCGCCGCCAGACGCCGAGCGACCTCCAGAACATTTACGTCCGCTCCGAGCGCACCGGACAGCTGATCCCGCTGGCCAACCTCGTCGAGTTGACCGAAACCGCCGGACCGGTCGATTTGCGGCGTTTCGACCGAATGCGCTCGATCACGATATCGGGTTCGATCAACCCCGGGTACTCGCTGGGCGCAGCACTTGCCGACCTCGAGCGCATCATCGACGAAAACCTGCCCGAGTCGGCGCGCCTCAACTACGACGGCGAGTCGCGCGATTTCAAGAATACCGGGCAGGCCATCTACCTGACGTTCCTGCTCTCGCTGGTGATTGCGTATCTTGTTCTTGCCGCGCAATTCGAAAGCTTCAAACACCCGCTCATCATCATGACGACGGTGCCGCTCGCCATTACGGGCGCGATCTTCGGACTCAAGATGTTCGGCGCAACGGTAAACGTATTCAGCCAGATTGGCGTCATCATGCTGATTGGGCTGGCGGCCAAGAACGGCATCCTGATCGTGGAGTTTGCCAACCAGCTCAGAGACCGGGGCCATAATCTGAAGGATGCGATTATCGAGTCGTCCCAGACACGGCTCAGGCCGGTACTGATGACGAGCATGTGCACTGCCTTCGGTTCCATCCCGCTGTTGCTCGCGAGCGGCGCAGGCGCGCTGTCCAGGCAGTCGATCGGCGCCGTCGTATTCTTCGGCGTGACGTTCTCGATGGTCTTTACGCTGCTGGTCGTGCCGACTGTCTATATGCTGCTGGCGCGAAACACGCGCTCACCGGAGTACGTCGCGCGCATGATCGACAAGCTGACTGGCCGGACTGAGCAGAGCGCCAACATCTAGTCTAGGCACAAGCCCGCGTCGCATCGTAATGCGTCGGTTCAGGCGCGTTGAATCAGCGGCCGCACCCCCGTCCTTAGCCAATTGCTGCACCCGGCGTAAGCAGTATTTGGAATCGGCTGATGATGATTTCGCATCCAGCTCGGTACCCGGGACTGCGACAATGCCAAGCCGGTACTGACATAGACCTGACCCGCGTCCTGTGCTTAGCCGACGAACAGAGCACGATTGGGTCACACGGGGGAAAACAATGAGGATATCCATGCACGCGGCGTGCGCCGCCGCCTTGTCCGTCATCCTGTTGCACGCAAACGCAGCGCAGGCGGACGACTTCCTGATTCCGCTCGATGCCGTCTGGTCGTACCAGACGGGTAACAACGATATCCCCAGAGACTGGCGCAAGCGCGATTTCGATGACAGTGGATGGGAGACCGGCCAGGCGGGCTTCGGCTACGGCGATTCCGACGACGTCACTGTCCTTCGGGATATGCGCGGCAACTATCGGGAAGTCTACATTCGGCGCGAATTCGAGCTCTCAGAGATCCCCGAAAACCTGTTTCTGTATATCGATTTCGACGACGCGTTTATTGCCTACCTGAACGGCCGGGAGATCACGCGATCGAACGTCGACATCCGGCGAAACGTCAGCAGTCGCGAAGCGGGCAAAACCAACATTTACCGTTTGCGCACGCGACACGCATTGCCGGGCAGGAACGTACTTGCCATTGTTGGGCTGAACAGCTCCCTGGACAGCTCCGACTTCTCACTGCGCCCCGCTCTTGCGGACTCGGGCATCCTGCTGAACGTGCTCTCCCGGGAGCGTGCACAACGCGACATTGCCACGCTGATTGACCGGATCAAAATGCAGAGCTCCTACTGGCGGGTCCGGTCGGATCGCAATCCGGTCGCCTTTCTCGAGCAGCTCTCGGCGCAGATGCCGGAGCGGGTCGGCCGCAAGACCCTGTACCGTTTCCTCGCTCGCGCAATCGGCTCGATCAATGACTCACACGCCGCAATCGACGCAGACGACCTGTTCGGCGACGAGAAGCATTATATGCCCTTCAGTCTTGCCGAAAGCCGCGAGGGTATTGTCGCCGTAAATGCTTCCAAAAAGGAGTTTGTCGACAAGGACTTCCCGTTCGTTGTCGCCATCGACGGTATTGAGATAGAAACGTGGATTGCGGCCGCGTCGGTGTATACCGGCAACGGCTCGCCACAGATTGTTCGGCGACGCGCACTGCGGCAGATTCGAGATCTCGGATTCCTGCGCGCCGACCTCAAGCGACCCGCATCAGAGACATTCGAGGTCACGTTTTCGAACATCAACGACGCACAACAAACGAAACAGTTCTCGCTGGAGGACCGGCGGCCGAGGACAGCCGAGGTTGTACTGGGCAAGAGCAGGATACTGGACGGCAGCATTGGCTATTTGCACATTCCGGAGATGGACAATGACCTCATACCCGGCATTCATGAAGAGATGGATGCATTTCGCGCGACGGACGGTTTGATCATAGATGTCAGGAACAACGGCGGCGGCAGACTCGGCATCACACAGGCGCTGGCGCCCTATTTTTATCCCCCTGACCATTCACCGCTCGTCGTAAACATCGCGGCGTACCGACTGGCTCCCATATTTGACGAGGATCACCTGTTTAATCGCCCTACGCTACCATTGTCACATGAGGACTGGACAGCGGAAGAGCGATCCGTCATTGAACAGGCGATGACCACTTTCGAACCGGAATGGCAGTTTCCGGAGGAAGAATTCTCGGCGTGGCACTATATGCTGATAAACCGCGACAGCGACCGGGTCGATACGCATTATCACTACGACAGGCCCGTAGTCGTGCTCAGCAACGCGCGTTCGTTCTCTGCAACCGACGGTTTTCTCAACGCCGCCCACCTGTTTCCCAATACAATAGTCATGGGCCAGCCCAGTGGCGGCGGCAGCGGTCGCCGGCGCAGCTTCGACCTGTTCGAATCGAACATCGAGATTTCCCTGTCGTCGATGGCCTCCTTTCGTCCCAACGGAAAACTGTTCGACGGCAACGGCATAGAGGTGGACGTGGAGGTCGAACCCGCCGCTGAAGACTTTGTTGGCAAGGGCGATCGGGCGCTCGCCGCGGCGCTCGAGTACCTGAACGCCAGCGCCGACCGGCAGTAAACGTCGACTCCACGGCGGAGAGGCTGGGCAGACAAACCGACCAGGGTCTGCGATCGTTCGCAATCGGTCAGATCGCGAGTTCCCGTAGCGCCTCGCGAGCCTTGTTTCGACCTAATGCGATCATCTCGCGCGCTCGGTCAAACTCCATGAGCCCACAGGCGTTGCGTGGTATCTCGATGATCTCGTCCGGCGGGTATACCGCGAGCTGGTGTCGCGCGATCGCGTTCTGCATTACGTCGAAGGCCTGGTTGCCAATGTCGTACATGTCCCAACCGGCCTTGTCTTCGTCACTCATGAGGCTGCCCAGCTCGTTGATGAACTGAGCGAGTTTCCCGCGTAAACGCGTAAGGCCGGCTTCATTGGCCGAGTCGGTTTCGGGTGGCGCCGGCTCCGGGCTGTCCACCGGCGTACCCCCGAGATTGACGGCGAGCGTAAAGTCAGTCTGATCGTTCAGGGTCGGCGCGATCGGCACCGGATTCAGCACACCGCCGTCGACCAGCACCGAGTCGTTGTGGGTTACGGGTGTGAGCAGGAGCGGCAGCGAAATGGATGCACGAATCGCAGTAAACAGCGAACCCGAGTTCAGCCACACTTCTTTTTGTCGCGTCAGATCGGCCGCAACGGCCGTAAAGGGTATGTCGAGATCTTCGATTTGCTGTTCGCCGACCAGCCCGGTGAGCGTATCCATGATCCGGTCACCTTTGACCAGGCCGTCTTTCTCCCACGCAATGTCGAGCAACCTCACGATGTCCGCACCACGGATCGCCGACACCCAGTGCTCGAACTCGTCGAGCTTACCCGCTGCATAGACGCCGCCCACCATGGCACCGATCGAACAACCGCTGATCGAGGCAATACGGAAACCGTTCTCCTCGATCTCACGGATGATTCCGATGTGTGCCAGGCCGCGCGCACCGCCGCTGCCGAGCACGAGAGACAGGGTACGCTTTGCCGGTTCACTAACGCGTTTTCCGGGCATCTTGCTCCGCTCCTGACCGTTTGTGTCAGTTCTTCAGGGTATCCGGGCCCAAAAAAGCCGGGATGGTACCCGGCTTTTCTGTAGAACTCTTGCTTCGGCTTCCGCGCTATTCCTCGACGACAGCCTCTTGCGGCGCCAGCTCGGTCAGCATGACGATCGCCATCGGCGCAGCGTCGCCCGGGCGCGGCCCGGTCTTCAGAATACGCAGATAACCTCCGGGGCGGTCCTTGAAACGCGGACCGAGTTCGGAGAACAGCTTGCCGACCACTTCCTTGTCGCGCAGACGATCGAACGCCAGGCGACGATTGGCCACGCTGTCTTCTTTTGCCAAGGTAATCAACGGCTCAACGACGCGCCGCAGCTCTTTGGCTTTCGGCACCGTGGTGCGGATCGTCTCGTGTTTCAGCATCGACGCTGCCATGTTGCGAAACATGGCCTTGCGGTGAGAGCTGTTGCGGCCGAGCTTGCGGCCGGATTTTCTGTGACGCATTTGTCTGTCCTGATTGTGTCTGTCTTACAGCGCGAGCTCGTGCTCCGGACGCAGGCTGGCCGGCGGCCAGTTGTCGAGCCGCATGCCAAGCCCAAGACCGTGGCCTTCGAGGACTTCCTTGATTTCGGTCAGCGACTTCTTGCCCAGGTTCGGCGTACGCAGCAATTCGACTTCCGTCCGCTGGACGAGATCACCAATGTACATGATGTTCTCGGCCTTGAGGCAGTTCGCCGAACGTACCGTCAGTTCGAGTTCGTCCACCGGCCGCAGCAGAATCGGATCCACCTGATTCTCTGCCTGCGCCGCAGCACCGTCTTCCTGGCCCTGCAGATCGACAAATACGGACAACTGATCCTTGAGGATGCTGCCCGCGCGGCGGATTGCTTCTTCCGGATCGATCGTACCGTTGGTTTCGATCTCGATGATCAGCTTGTCGAGGTCGGTGCGCTGTTCGACGCGCGCGGCTTCGACGTTGTAGGTGACGCGCTGCACCGGGCTGAAGCTCGCATCGAGCTGCAGCCGGCCAATCGGTCCGGACTGCTCTTCGAATGCCGGCCGTTGACCTGCGGGGCGATAACCGCGGCCGCGCTCGACGCGCAGCAGCATGTTCAATTCACCTACGCTGGTCAGGTTGGCGATGACAAGCTCCGGATTCATGATCTCGACATCGTGGTCGAGCTGAATGTCGCCGGCCGTTACGGGACCGGGTCCTTTCTTCGACACGCGCAGCTCGGCCGTATCGCGGGTATTCATGTGCACGGCAACCTGCTTAAGGTTCAGCAGAATGTCGACGACGTCCTCCTGCACACCCTCGATGCTCGTGTACTCGTGCAGCACACCGTCAATCTCGGCCTCCGTAATTGCCGCACCGGGCATGGAAGACAAGAGGATGCGGCGCAGCGCATTTCCCAGCGTGTGGCCAAAACCGCGCTCGAAAGGCTCGATCGTCACTTTCGCGAGCAGATCGTTGACAGGGGTAACCTTGACAACGCGCGGCTTCAAAAATTCGTTTACAGATTCCTGCATGGGGTACTACCCTCCTGACTACTTGGAGTACAGCTCGACGACGAGGTTTTCGTTGATGTCCGGCAGGATATCTTCCCGGTCCGGCAACGATTTCAACGTGCCCATCATCTTCTTCGCGTCAACGTCAACCCACTCCGGCAGTCCCACCTGCCCGGCGATTTCGATGGCGCTCTGAATACGGAGCTGCTTTTTCGCCTTTTCGCGAATGCTAATGGCGTCACCGGCGCTGATCTGGGCGGACGGGATGTTCACGACCTTGCCGTTGACTTCAATGCTCTTGTGGCTCACGAGCTGTCGCGCCTCGGCACGCGTGGCCGCAAAACCCATGCGATACACCACGTTGTCCAGGCGGCCTTCGAGCAGCCTGAGCAGGTTCTCACCGGTCGAGCCCTTGAGCTGCGCAGCACGCTTGTAGTAATTCCGGAACTGACGTTCCAGGATGCCGTACATGCGGCGAAGTTTTTGCTTTTCACGAAGCTGCAAACCGTAATCGGAAAGCCGTGGCCGGCGCTGGGCAGCCCCACCGGGCGGCACTTCCAGGCGGCACTTGGACTCCAGCGGACGAACACCGCTCTTCAAAAACAGATCCGTGCCTTCGCGACGGGACAGTTTGCACTTTGGTCCTAGATATCTTGCCATCGTATTGAGCCTCTATACCCGACGTTTCTTCGGCGGGCGACAGCCGTTGTGAGGAATGGGCGTTACGTCCTCGATGTGTTGAATGCGAAATCCGAGCGCGTTGAGAGCACGCACTGCGGACTCGCGGCCGGGACCCGGCCCACGAACCTTCACGTCCAGGTTCTTGACGCCAAAGTCCAGCGCCGTGCGCCCCGCTTTCTCCGAGGCTACCTGGGCGGCAAACGGCGTCGATTTTCTCGAGCCGCGAAAGCCGCAACCTCCGGCGGTCGCCCACGACAGGGCGTTACCTTGCCGATCGGTAATCGTAATGATCGTGTTGTTGAAGGAAGCATGAATGTGCGCAATCGCATCGACTACGTGCTTCTTCACCTTCCTTTTCTTGGTCTCAGCCATATCTCAAATTCCAGTCTTCGTTGGTCGCGCCACACCAGGCCCGACTTCCGCTATCTCTTCTCTGTCGTCGGCGCTTAGCGCTTGATGGGCCGACGCGGGCCCTTGCGTGTCCGCGCATTGGTTCGTGTGCGCTGGCCGCGCAGCGGCAGGCCACGACGATGGCGGATACCGCGATAACAACCGAGGTCCATCAAGCGTTTGATGTTCATCGAAGTCTCACGGCGCAGGTCGCCTTCGACGGTAAAGTTCGCAACCGCGGTGCGCAGCTTCGCCACCTCCGGCTCTGCGAGATCCTTGACCTTCGTGTCCTTCGCAACACCCGCAGCTTCACAAATCTGCTGCGCGCGTGTATTGCCGATACCGTAAATAGACGTCAGTGCAATCACGACGTGCTTGTTCAACGGAATATTGATGCCTGCTATACGTGCCACTTGCGTGTTCCTTATGGTTAGCCCTGACGCTGCTTGTGACGCGCGTCAGTGCAGATCACCCGAACAACGCCGTTGCGGCGGATGATCTTGCAGTTCCTGCAGATTTTTTTAACCGATGCTCTGACTTTCATGAGCCTACTCCAATAAACGCCGACTTACCGTCAGCGTGTCTGGCCACCCTTGCCGTAGTTTCGCAGGTTGGCTTTCTGCATCATGCCCTCGTACTGATGACTCATGGTGTGCGCTTTGAGCTGCGACATGAAGTCCATCGTGACGACGACGAGAATCAATAGTGAGGTGCCGCCGAGGTTAAACGGCATGCTCGGGAAGAACATGCGCGCGATTTCCGGCAGCAGACAAACACCGGCAATGTACATTGCGCCCCAGAACGTCAGTCGGGTCAGCACGCGGTCGATGTAGTCGGCCGTGTGAGCACCTGGCCTGATGCCTGGCAGGAATGCGCCGGAACGTTTCAGGTTGTCGGCCGTGTCCTTCGAGTTGTACATCAACGCGGTGTAGAAAAAGCAGAAGAAAATGATCATCACCGCATACAGCAGCACGTACACCGGTTGCCCCGGGCCAAGGTTGGCGCCAATGACCTGCAGCGCCCGCTGTACGGAGTTCGGTTCAGCCGCTGACGAGCCAAAGAACTGCGCAATCGTCGCCGGGAACATCAATATGCTCGACGCGAAGATCGGCGGTATCACACCGGACATGTTGATCTTGAACGGCAAATGAGTGCTCTGCGCGGCAAACATCTTGCGGCCTTGCTGCCGGCGCGCGTAGTTCACGGTAATCCGCCGTTGGGCACTCTCCATGTAAACCACGAAGATGATCGCCGCGACACCCACGACCAGCATGAAGATCGCAGTAATCGGCGACATTTCACCCTGGCTGACGAGGCGCGACGTCGAGCCGATTGCCGACGGAATCCCGGCGACGATACCCGCGAGAATGATCATCGAGATGCCGTTGCCGATGCCGCGTTCGGTAATCTGCTCACCCAGCCACATCAGGAACATCGTTCCCGTCACGAGCGTAATACAGGCCGTGATCAGGAAGGTCGGACCCGGGTTGACGACCAGGGTCGCCTGGCTCTGCAGCCATGACGCGGCGGCGACGGACTGGAACGACGCCAGCAGCACCGTGCCGTAGCGCGTGTACTTGATGATCTCGCGACGTCCCTGCTCACCTTCCTTGCGCAGCTGTTGCAGACTGGGAACGATATGGCTCGCCATCTGCATGATGATGGACGAGGAAATGTACGGCATGATGCCGAGCGCAAAGATGCCGAAGCGCTCGAGCGCGCCGCCCGAGAACATATTGAAGATGTCCAGCAGACCGCTGGCCTGCTGATCGAAGAAATCCGCAAGCGCAGCCGGGTCCACACCGGGCACCGGTATAAAGGTGCCAATGCGATAAACGATCAGCGCACCGATGAGAAACAGGATCCGAGCTTTCAGCTCGGCCATTTTACTCGCCGATTTCGCGACGTCTGCCGGGTTTTGTCGGGGCTTCTTTGCCAATGTTCCAGTTCCGGTGCCGGCATTGCTGCTCGGCTACACAATCATTAGTTCCGCTTAAGACTCGATGCTGCCGCCGGCCTTCTCAATCGCCTCGCGCGCGCCTTTCGTGACGGCCAGGCCCTTGATCTTCACTGCCTTTTCCAGCTTGCCCGAAAGGATGACCTTCACCTTTTCCGTATGCGCAGGCACGAGGCTAAGCTTCTTGAGCACATCCAGGTCAATCACCTCCGCTTCGGGTATGGCCAGTTCGTGCAGGCGAAGCTCGGCCGTCAATCGCGCCATGCGCGAATTGAAGCCAACTTTCGGCAGGCGCTGCTTGAGCGGCATCTGGCCGCCTTCGAATCCGACCTTCGTGTAACCGCCGGAACGCGCGTGCTGACCTTTCTGGCCACGCCCGGACGTCTTACCCTGACCGGCCGAATGGCCACGGCCGAGACGCTTGCCGGCCTTCTTCGAGCCTTTTGCCGGCGACAAATCGTTGAGACGCATGTCAGGCTTCCTCTACCGATAGCAGATACGAGACGCGATTGATCATGCCCCGGTTCTCCGGAGTATCGATCACGGTCACGGTCTGGTTAATCTTGCGCAGACCCAGGCCGGCAACACAGGCCTTGTGGCTCTTCAGCCGGCCGTGCCTGCTCTTGACGAGGGTCACTTTCAATTCTTTGGGCTTCGCCATGTCCGTATCCAGTCTTCAGGCTGATCGCAATCAGGATCAGGCCACAATCTCTTTCACTTTCTTGCCGCGCTTGGCAGCAATCGCCTGCGGCGAATGAATCATCGACAGCGCCTTTATCGTGGCGCGCACGACGTTGATCGGGTTGCGCGAACCGTAGCTCTTGGCGAGTACGTTGCGAACACCTGCCGCTTCGAACACGGCACGCATGGCGCCACCGGCAATAACGCCGGTACCGTCCGACGCGGGCTGCATGTAGACCCGGGTTGCACCGTGGCGGCCCTTGATCGCGTACTGCAGCGTGTCGTTGTTCAGATTCACGTTGATCATGTTCTTGCGGGCGCTCTGCATGGCTTTCTGAATGGCAATAGGCACTTCACGCGCCTTGCCATAACCGAAGCCCACCTGCCCCTGGCCGTCGCCCACAACCGTAAGCGCCGTAAAGCCGAACTGACGTCCGCCTTTTACGACCTTGGCAACGCGATTCACGGTTACCAGCTTTTCGATCAGGTCGTCGCCGGACTGTGTTTGTTCGTTTCTAGCCATAATCTGATCCCGGCAGCGTCACAACGCCGCCCTCATTCCTCTGTTAAAACTTCAGGCCCGCTTCGCGTGCCGCATCGGCCAGCGCCTTGACACGGCCGTGGTAGCGAAAACCGGAGCGATCGAACGCCACGGTGTCGACGCCAGCCGCTTTGGCTTTCTCGGCAATGCGCGCACCCACAATAGCCGCGGCCTCGACGTTGCCGCCAAACTTGACGCCTTTGCGCACCTCGGCCTCCAGCGTGGACGCCGACGCTATGACGTTGCCGCCATCTGCCGCGAGCACCTGCGCGTAGATATGCCGCGGTGTGCGATGAATACTCAGGCGATTCACCTCGAGTTCGCGGATCTTCGCGCGGCCTTTCCTCGCCCTGCGCAAACGGTTCTGTTTCTTGTCCAGCTTCATGATCGTTAGCTCTGTGAATTACTTCTTCTTCGCTTCCTTAAGCACCACGCGCTCATCGGCGTAGCGAACACCCTTGCCCTTGTAAGGCTCGGGCGGACGGAAGCGACGGATTTCGGCGGCCACCTGGCCAACCTGCTGCTTGTCCGCGCCGTTAATGACGATCTCCGTCTGGCTCGGCGTCGCGACACTAATACCTTCCGGCACCTCGTACACCACGGGGTGCGAGAAACCCAAGGTCAGGTTGAGCTTGTTGCCCTGCGCCTGTGCACGATAGCCAACCCCGACGAGCTCCAGCTTGCGCTCGAAACCCTCGGAAACGCCCTTGGCCATATTCGCGATCAGTGCGCGCATTGTGCCGGCAATAGCCACGGCAAAACGCGAGCCGGAGCGCGGCTTGAGCTGAAGCGCTCCTTCCTGCTCCGACAGCTCGACTTCAGGATTCAGCTCCATTTTGAGCGTACCCTTTCCGCCCTTGAGCGTGACCAGGTTGCCGGCCTGACTGAACTCCACGCCCTTGGGGAGCTCGACCGGTGCTTTTGCGACTCTAGACATCGTTATCAATCTCTGTTGTGGAGGTACGTGGCATCCATCAGGACACGACGCAGATCACCTCACCACCAATACCCTTTTCGCGCGCCTTCGCATCACTCATTACGCCCGCAGACGTCGACACGATGGCAACACCCAGACCGCCAAGCACCTTCGGCAGGCCTTCCTTGCCGCGGTAAATGCGCAGGCCGGGGCGGCTGGCGCGTTCGATCCGCTCGATAACCGGCGCACCTTCGAAATACTTGAGCTCGACGGTCAGGGTCCGCGCGGAACCCTCGCCCTCGGTCTCGAAGCCGCTGATGTAGCCCTCGTCGAGCAGTACCGCGGCGATCGCTTCCTTGTTTTTCGACGCCGGCATCGCGACGCTCAGCTTGCGGGCCTTCTGGCCGTTGCGTATGCGCGTCAGCATGTCGGCAATAGGATCCGTCATCGTCATTGCTCGTCTCCCGTTACCAGCTGGCCTTGGTCAGGCCCGGAATTTCGCCGTTCATTGCCGCTTCACGAAGCTTGTTACGGCCGAGGCCGAACTTGCGATAAACGCCGTGCGGGCGCCCGGTGATCGAGCAGCGATTGCGCTGCCGCGTCGGGCTGGCATCGCGCGGCATTGCGTTCAGCCTTGCCTGCGCAACCGCACGCTCTTCGTCGCTGCTGTTGATGTTGCGAATGATTGCCTTGAGCTCGGCACGCTTCTTCGCGTACTTGGCGACCAGCTTTTCGCGCTTCAGCTCGCGCTCGATCATTGACTTCTTGGCCATCTCAATTAGTACTCGTTTTGATCTTACTTCTTGAACGGAAAGTTGAACGCTTCGAGCAGCGCACGTCCTTCCTCAGGATTGCGGGCCGTGGTCGTGATCGTAATGTCCATGCCACGGATCGCATCAATTTCGTCGTAGTTGATTTCCGGGAAGATAATCTGCTCGGAAACGCCCATGCTGTAGTTGCCCTGGCGATCGAACGACTTCGGGTTCAAACCGCGAAAGTCCCGAATACGCGGGATCGCAATGTTTACGAGCCGGTCCAGGAATTCGTACATACGTTCGCGCCGCAAGGTCACCTTGCAGCCGATCGGAAAACCCTCGCGGATCTTGAAGCCAGCCACCGATTTGCGCGCCACTCGCGTGATGGGCCGCTGACCGGAGATTTTCTCCATGTCCGCCCGCGCGTGCTCGAGCACCTTCTTGTCAGCCACCGATTCGCCAACGCCCATATTGAGCGTGATCTTGGTGATCTTCGGAACCTCCATCGGATTATTCAGACCCAGCTTCTTCTGAATCTCACCGGCGAGCTCCGTCGTGTATTTTTCCTGTAAGCGTGCCATTTTCGTATCTCTCAAGAACCGCGCCAACAATCCTGCTAGCGCCTGCCCTGCTGTTTACATCCGTCTAGATATCGACTCGTTCGCCACTCTGTTTGAAGACGCGCACTTTGTTGCCTTTGTCGTCCATCTCGAAGCCAACCCGTTCGCCCTTCTTCGACTTGGGATTGAACACGAGCACGTTCGAGATATCGAGAGGCATCGCCCGGTCGACAATCCCGCCCTGTTCTCCCACGTTCGGATTCGCCTTCACGTGTTTCTTGGCAAAGTTGATGCCTTCGACGAGTACGCGGCCGTCGGCAAACACCCGCAGCACGGTACCTCGACGACCCTTGTCCTTGCCCGTTTGCACGACGACTTCGTCGCCTTTTCTGATCTTGTTCATAGTTCGAATCCCGTAGCCGCCGCGTCTCAGAGGACTTCCGGCGCCAGCGAAATAATCTTCATAAACTGGTTGGTACGCAGCTCGCGCGTCACCGGACCGAAGATGCGCGTGCCAATCGGTTCCAGGCGTGCGTTCAGCAGCACCGCTGCGTTGCCGTCGAAACGGATCAGCGAACCGTCCTTGCGGCGTACACCTTTGCGAGTACGCACGACCACAGCATTGTAGACCTCGCCCTTCTTGACCTTGCCTCGCGGAATCGCGTCCTTGACGCTCACCTTGATGACATCACCGACGCCCGCGTAACGACGCTTCGAACCGCCCAGTACCTTGATGCACTGAACACGACGCGCTCCGGAGTTATCGGCTGCGTCCAACACTGTCTGCATCTGAATCATGACTGCTTCCTAAAAGATATCGCTTTGCGACCTAGCGGTCGGCAGTGCGCTCGACCACGTTGACCACAGCCCATGATTTGTTCTTCGAAATCGGGCGGCATTCGGAAATCGCAACGCGATCGCCTGGCTTGCACTCGTTGGCGGCATCATGCGCGAGCACTTTGGTGGTGCGGCGAATGTACTTGCCGTACACCGGATGCTTGATGCGGCGCTCGATCGCTACGGAAACCGTCTTGTCCATCTTGTCGCTGACGACCCGACCGACAATGGTTCGCTGTGTTTTGTTTTCTTCACTCATGTTCATTCACTCGCTGAACGCTGCATTTCGCCCAGCACGGTTTTGACCCGCGCGATGTCCCGGCGCACGCGGCGGTGTTCCGTGTGCTGACCCAGCTCACCGGTGGCCTGCTGCATGCGGAGGTTGAATTGCTCGCGCCGCAGCGACACAAGCTCTTCGTTCAGTTCTTCGACCGACTTGTTGCGGAGTTCGCTCGCTTCCATCACATCACCTGCCGGGTCACGAAGGTGGTCGCAAACGGCAGCTTGGCCGCGGCCAGGCGAAACGCCTCACGAGCTACCTCTTCGGATACACCTTCCATTTCATACAACACGCGACCGGGCTGAATCTGGCAAACCCAGTACTCGACGTTACCTTTACCCTTACCCTGGCGTACCTCGAGAGGCTTCTTGGTGATCGGCTTGTCGGGGAAAACCCGAATCCAGATCTTTCCGCCACGCTTGATGTAACGGGTCATTGCGCGACGCGCCGCCTCGATCTGACGTGCCGTCATGCGGCCACGCCCGGTTGCCTTGAGGGCGTATTCACCAAAAGCAACCGTGCTGCCGCGAACGGCCAGACCGCGGTTGCGACCCTTCATCTGCTTGCGAAACTTTGTACGTTTTGGCTGTAGCATGTTCGTTCCTTAAGCGCGCGCCGCCTTACGAGCGCGCCGCTGCTGGCGCATCAGCCTCGGGAGCCGGAGCAGCCGGCTCGGGCCGATCGAAAACCTCGCCCTTGAAGATCCAGACCTTGACGCCGATGACACCGTAAGTCGTGTGCGCTTCCGCAAGACCGTAGTCGATGTCGGCACGCAGCGTGTGCTGCGGCACGCGGCCTTCCCGGTACCATTCCGAGCGCGCGATCTCCGCGCCGTTCAGACGACCGCCAACCTTGACCTTGATGCCCTCGGCGCCCACTCGCATCGTGTTCGTGACCGCGCGCTTCATTGCGCGGCGGAACATGACGCGACGCTCGAGCTGCTGCGCAATACCCTCGGCAACAAGCTGTGCATCGAGCTCGGGCTTGCGGACCTCGTTGATATTGATGCGCACGTCGTTGATGGGCATACGCACCATCTTCGACACTTCGAAGCGCAGCTTCTCGATGTCTTCGCCTTTCTTGCCGATCACGATACCCGGGCGCGCCGTGTGAATCGTGATGTTCACCTTCTTGGACGGACGCTCGATCGAGATTCGGCTGACCGACGCATCCTTGAGCTTGCGCTTGATGAACTTGCGCAGATCGTGGTCGGTCTTCACGTACAGCGGGAACGTCGCCGAATCCGCGTACCATTTCGATGCCCAGTCCTTGACGATGCCAAGGCGAATACCCGTTGGATGTACTTTTTGACCCATAATCCTGTCTACTCGTCGCCCACACGGACGGTAATGTGGCTGTTCCGCTTGATGATCCGTGCGCCGCGGCCTTTCGCCCGAGCACGGTAGCGACGGAATGTCGGCGCCTCGTTCACTTCGATCGTGGACACCTTGAGTTCGTCGATGTCCGCACCGTGGTTGTGTTCGGCATTGGCAATCGCCGACTCGAGAACCTTCTTGACGATGCGCGCGCTTTTCTTCGGCGTAAACGTCAGCGTCCTGAGTGCTTCGTCAACCGACTTGCCGCGGATGACGTCTGCCACGAGCCGGCATTTCTGCGGGCTGATCCGTGCGTATCGAAGTGTTGCAGCAACTTGCATGTTCGTTAACTCCTTCGACTTACTTCGTCTTGCGATCGCCGGAGTGACCACGGAAGGTCCGGGTGACCGCAAACTCGCCGAGTTTGTGCCCAACCATGTTCTCCGAAATCAGGATCGGCATGTGCTGGCGCCCGTTGTGCACGGCAATCGTCAGACCCACCATGTCCGGCAGCACCATTGAGCGGCGGGACCAGGTTTTGATGGGGCGGCGATCGTTGTTCTTCGCTGCCTCGGCGACTTTCTTCGCGAGGTGCGTATCGACGAACGGCCCTTTTCTTACACTGCGTGGCATATCACTGGGTTCCTTGAGTTCTTAACGGCGCTTGTTGCGACGGCGGACGATCATGCCGTCGGTACGCTTGTTCTTGCGGGTCTTGGCGCCTTTGGTCGGCGTACCCCAGGGGCTGACCGGGTGCCGGCCGCCGGAGGTGCGACCTTCGCCACCGCCGTGCGGGTGATCGACCGGGTTCATGGCAACGCCACGAACGGTCGGGCGCACGCCACGCCAGCGTTTCGCGCCGGCTTTACCGAGCTTGCGCAGGTTGTGCTCACCGTGACCGACTTCACCAACGGTTGCGCGGCAGTCGATATGTATACGGCGCATCTCGCCCGAACGCAGCCGCAGCGTTGCATACATACCCTCGCGTGCCGCGAGCTGTGCCGAGCCGCCGGCCGAACGTACGAGCTGACCACCCTTGCCGGGCTTCATCTCGATATTGTGAATGACCGTACCTACCGGAATCGCCCTGAGCGGCAGCGCGTTGCCGGGCTTGATCGGCGCATCTTCGCCGTTGGCGATCGGCGTTCCCGCGACGACACCCTTCGGCGCCAGGATGTAGCGCCGCTCTCCATCAGCGTACTTCACGAGCGCAAGGTGTGCGCTGCGGTTCGGATCGTATTCGAGCCGCTCGACAACACCGGGCACACCGTCCTTGTTGCGCTTGAAATCGATGATGCGATAACGCTGCTTGTGGCCGCCGCCCTGGTGACGAACCGTAATGCGCCCGTTGTTGTTGCGACCGCCTTTGGAGCTCTTCTTGTCGAGCAACGCCGCGTGCGGCTTACCCTTGTGCAGTCCGGGCGTCTTGACAGCGACGACAAAACGGCGCCCTGCGGATGTCGGTTTGGCTTTGTGCAATGACATGTCGTTCTACCTTACTCCGCGCCCAGGAAGTCGATCTGGCTGCCTTCGGCCAGCTTCACGTAGGCTTTCTTCCAGTCCGAGCGGCGACCCTGGGTACGACCAAAGCGTTTGCTCTTGCCCTTGACGTTGACGACCGTAACGCCCTCCACCTGCACCTCGAACAACAGTTCGACCGCCTGGCGGATCTCGCTCTTGCTGGCATCGGTACGCACCTTGAAGACCACCTGGTTGCCGCTTTCGGCGGCAATGGCACTCTTTTCCGAGAGGTGCGGCCCTTCGATGACCGTCATCAGACGTTCCTGACGCAATGCCTGACTCATGACAGGCGCTCCTCAATCAGTTTCAGCGCTGGCAAGGTCACCAGCACCTTCTCAAAGCGAATCAGCACAACCGGATCCATCGAGGCGACGTCGCAGACGCCGACGTTGGGGAGGTTGCGCGCCGCGAGAAACAGCTTCTCGTCGAAAGCCTCGTTGAGCACCAGCACGTCGCTGAGCTCCATACCCTTGAGCTTCTCGGCCAGAAGACGGGTCTTGGGCGCCTCGAGCGTGAGCTCTTCGACGACAATGAGCCGGTCCTGCCGCACGAGTTCCGAGAACACGGAGCGCAGCGCGGCGCGGTACATTTTCTTGTTGACCTTCTGGCTGAAGTCACGCGGCTTTGCCGCGAACGCGCGTCCGCCGCCTACCCAGATCGGGCTGCGAATCGTTCCGGCGCGGGCACGGCCCGTGCCTTTCTGCCGCCAGGGCTTGGCGCCGCCACCGCGAACGGCGGAGCGGTTCTTCTGAGCCTTGGTGCCGGCACGCGCACCGGACAGATAGGCCGTAACCACCTGGTGCACGAGCGCTTCGTTGAAATCCACGCCGAACGCGCTTTCCGCGACGTCGACGGAACCACTGTCTGCGAGTTTGAGCTTCATCGCCATTCCCTTAACCCCGCGCCTTGATTGCCGGACGAACGATGACGCGACCACCCTTGTGGCCGGGCACGGCGCCCTTGACGAGGATCAGATTGCGGTCGCTGTCGACCCGCACGACCTCGAGGTTCTGCACGGTGCGGCGCACGTTGCCCATGTGGCCGGACATTTTCTTGCCTTTGAAAACACGGCCCGGCGTCTGGTTCTGGCCGATGGAACCCGGTGCGCGGTGCGCCAGCGAGTTACCGTGAGTGGCATCCTGAGTGCGGAAGTTGTGGCGCTTGACGGTACCGGCGTAGCCCTTACCGATCGAGGTGCCAACAACATCGACTTTCTGGCCAGCCTCGAACAGGTCGACCTTGAGCTCGCCGCCAACGGCCAGCTCTTCACCTTCGGCGTCGTCGAGGCGGAATTCGGTCACGAGATCACCGGCCTCGACTTTGGCGCTGGCAAAGTGCCCCGCCTGCGGCTTGGACACGCGCGAGGGCTTGACGCTTCCTGCGGCGACCTGCAAAGCACGGTAGCCGTCGGCCTCGACGGTTTTCAGCTGGGTGATCCGGTTTGGCTGCGCCTCGATTACGGTGACGGGGATGGACTCACCCTCATCCGTAAAGACACGCGTCATGCCGCACTTGCGGCCTACAAGACCCATTGTCATCTCAAAACTCCGCGGCAACTACGATTGGCTGACGCATTTCAAATTCAACGTTTTCTGCGGTGCCACTACGGTTGGCGACACCTGATTCATTCGTTTCGCGTTTCCCTTAGACACGCGAAAGGGCCAGCCGGCGTGAAGGGCATTGCCCTCTCAGCTCCTTGGCTGACCCTGCATCCGACCCGAGCATTCCATCTCAGACCGGCGACTCCGGGATTTGCCGTGTCGCCCTCGGTTTCCTGGCGACCGAAAAATAAACGCCACAAGGTCCATGCCGTGTGACGCGGTGCCAAACAATGGCCGACTCCCGGCCCGGCCATATTCAGCGAGCCCGCAATTATAGCGCTTGAACTGTGCCCTGCAAGCGTTTGCGGGTGTTTTTTTGGGCTTTTATCGAAGCGGAAAAATTTCTTTCAAAATCAACCACTTCACAGAGGCGTTCGAGGCCAGATCAGTTGAGCTTGATCTGGACGTCGACTCCGGCCGGCAGCTCGAGCTTCATGAGCGCATCGACCGTCTTGTCGGTCGGGTCCACGATGTCCATGAGCCGCTTGTGCGTGCGGATTTCGTACTGGTCGCGCGCGTCCTTGTTGACGTGCGGCGAGATCAGCACGGTATACCGCTCTTTTTTCATCGGCAGCGGGATCGGGCCCTTCACGGTGGCGCCCGTACGCTTCGCCGTATCGACGATTTCGCGCGCCGAATTGTCGATCAACCGGTGATCGAAGGCCTTCAGCCGAATGCGAATATTCTGATTTGCAGTCACTAATCTATTCCTACTCAATTTGTGCGTCCAACCCAATGGCTGGCGCCGTTGTCTCTCTATGTCGCTTCCGTGCGGACCTGGCGCTTCGCGCCGCAGCATCGACGCAGGCCGAAGTGCCTTCGTTTCGATCGCGTTCCACTCTGCCAAGCAAAGCGCTACCACGATCTAGGCCGTGGCCGGCGTGCTCCCGAAGGGAAATCAAGCGCAGCGAAGCGAGCCATTCCCGTAGGGAGTATGCCGGCCGCGGCCGGGCTACTGCCCCTATTTGTTCAATAATTCATTCAATAATCTTCGCCACAACGCCAGCACCCACGGTCCGGCCACCCTCACGGATAGCAAACCGCAGACCGTCTTCCATTGCGATCGGTGCAATCAGCTCCACCACCATCTGCACGTTGTCGCCCGGCATCACCATCTCCGTGCCTTCCGGCAGCTCGACAGCACCCGTTACGTCCGTCGTGCGGAAGTAAAACTGCGGACGATAACCCTTGAAGAACGGCGTGTGACGGCCACCCTCGTCTTTCGTCAGGATGTACACCTCCGCCTCGAACTTCGTGTGCGGCGTGATCGAGCCCGGCTTCGCCAGCACCTGACCGCGCTCCACTTCCTCGCGCTTCGTGCCGCGCAACAGAACGCCCACGTTGTCGCCCGCCATGCCCTGGTCCAGGAGCTTGCGGAACATCTCCACTCCCGTGCACGTCGTCTTGTCCGTGTCCTTGATACCGACGATCTCGATCTCGTCGCCCACGTTCACCACGCCGCGCTCGATACGACCCGTCACGACCGTGCCGCGTCCCGAAATCGAGAACACGTCTTCAACCGGCATCAGGAAGTCGCCGTCCACCGCACGCTCCGGCTCGGGGATGTAGCTGTCCATCGCTTCAACCAGCTTCATCACCGACGGAACACCAATGTCCGAGCTGTCACCTTCGAACGCCTTCAGCGCCGAACCCGTAATGATCGGCGTGTCGTCGCCCGGGAACTCGTAGGTCGACAGAAGATCGCGCACTTCCATCTCGACCAGTTCCAGCAGCTCTTCGTCGTCCACCTGGTCGGCCTTGTTCATGTACACCACGATGTACGGAACACCCACCTGGCGTGCCAGCAGGATGTGCTCGCGCGTCTGCGGCATCGGGCCGTCCGCGGCACTTACCACCAGGATCGCGCCGTCCATCTGCGCCGCACCCGTGATCATGTTCTTCACGTAGTCCGCGTGTCCCGGGCAGTCCACGTGCGCGTAGTGGCGGTTGTCGCTCTCGTATTCCACGTGCGCCGTCGCAATCGTGATACCGCGCTCCCGCTCTTCCGGCGCGTTGTCAATCTGGTCGTAGGCCTGAACCTCTCCACCGTGCTGCTCCGCCATCACCTTCGTCAGCGCCGCCGTCAAGGTCGTCTTGCCGTGGTCGACGTGGCCGATCGTGCCAACGTTCACGTGGGGTTTTGTGCGCTCAAATTTTTCTTTGGACATATCCCTATTCTCGAGAGTAGTTAATCAGTGTGGTGTCGCGCGGCCGTCTTTCACATCAACGCGAATGGCGACCATCCAATATTAAGCTCGACTATTCAGCTCGCTTTTTTCATGACAACGTCCGCAACGTTCTGCGGAACTTCGGAGTACTTTTCGAATTCCATCGAATACACGGCGCGCCCCTGGCTCATCGAGCGCAGCTGGGTGGCGTAGCCGAACATTTCGGCCAGCGGCACCTCGGCGCGGATGACCTTGCCGGAGGGCGACTCGTCCATCCCCTGCGGCAGGCCGCGGCGACGGTTGAGATCACCCATGACGTCACCCATGTAATCCTCCGGCGTAACAACCTCGACCTTCATGATCGGTTCCAGCAGCACCGGGTCCGCCTTCGCGGCGCCTTCCCGGAAGCCCATCGAACCCGCGATCTTGAACGCCATTTCGCTCGAGTCGACGTCGTGATACGAACCGTCGAAGAGCGTTACCTTGCAGTCGACGAGCGGATAGCCGGCGATCACGCCGTTCTCCATCTGCTCCTGAATACCTTTGTCGACCGCCGGTATGTATTCACGCGGCACGACGCCGCCGACAATTTCGTTGACGAATTCGTAGCCGGCACCTGCCTCGAGTGGTTCGATCCGCAGATACACGTGCCCGTACTGCCCGCGGCCGCCGGACTGGCGAACGAACTTGCTTTCCTGCTCGACCGCCTTGCGAATCGTCTCGCGATACGCCACCTGCGGCTTACCGACGTTGGCCTCGACGTTGAACTCACGCTTCATGCGATCAACGATGATGTCGAGATGCAGCTCGCCCATACCCGAAATGATCGTCTGACCGGATTCTTCGTCGGTGTGCACCCGGAACGACGGATCTTCTTTTGCGAGCTTCGAGAGCGCGATGCCCATTTTCTCCTGGTCGGCCTTGGTTCTGGGCTCGACGGCAACGGAGATGACCGGCTCCGGGAACTCCATGCGCTCCAGCTTAATGACGTTCTTGAGGTCGCACAGCGTGTCGCCCGTCGTAACGTCCTTCAGGCCAACTGCCGCCGCAATGTCGCCGGCGCGGACTTCCTTTACCTCTTTGCGCGCGTTCGAGTGCATCTGCAAAATGCGGCCGATGCGCTCCTTCTTGCCCTTGACGGGGTTCAGGATCGTGTCGCCCGAGTTCAATACGCCTGAGTAGACGCGGAAGAACGTCAGGTTGCCGACAAACGGGTCGGTCGCAATCTTGAATGCCAGCGCCGAGAACGGCTCGTCGTCGTTCGCGTGACGCTCACCTTCACTGTCGTCGTCGAGGATACCCTTGATCGCGGGCACGTCAGTCGGCGACGGCATGAAGTCGATAACGGCGTCGAGCATTGCCTGCACGCCCTTGTTCTTGAACGCCGAGCCGCACATCGCAACGACGATCTCGCCGGATAGCGTGCGTGCGCGCAGACCACGACGGATTTCGTCCTCGGTGAGCTCGCCGTTCTCGAGAAACTGCTCCAGCAGCGTTTCGTCCGCCTCCGCGGCGGCTTCGACCATTGCTTCGCGGTACTGACGGGCCTCCGCCTCGAGATCGTCGGGGATGTCCCGTACCTCGAAGTTCACACCCATGTCGGCCTCGTCCCAATAGATTGCGCGCATCCCGATCAAATCGACAATGCCCGCAAACTCGTCCTCGGCACCGATCGGCAGCTGAACCGGAACGGGATTTGCGTTCAGGCGCTCGCGCACCTGCTCGACAACCCGCAGGAAATCGGCCCCTGCGCGATCCATCTTGTTGACGAAGATCATGCGCGGCACGCTGTACTTGTTCGCCTGCCGCCAGACGGTTTCCGTTTGCGGCTCGACGCCGTCAACCGAGCTCAGGACCGTAATTGCCCCATCGAGCACGCGCAGGGAGCGTTCGACCTCGATCGTGAAATCGACGTGGCCGGGCGTGTCGATGATGTTGATGCGGTGTTCTTCGAACTGCTTGTTCATGCCGTGCCAGAAGCACGTCGTCGCAGCCGAGGTAATCGTTATGCCGCGTTCCTGCTCCTGCTCCATCCAGTCCATGACAGCGGCGCCGTCGTGAACCTCACCGATCTTGTGCGAAACGCCGGTGTAAAAAAGGATACGCTCGGTCGTGGTTGTCTTGCCCGCGTCAATATGGGCCATGATGCCGATATTGCGGTAGCGCTCGATGGGCGTTGTGCGGGCCACGACGGGAAACTCGGTATGTGTGTCAAGCGCAGCAGAACGCGCTTACCAACGGTAGTGAGAGAACGCTTTGTTGGCTTCCGCCATACGGTGCGTGTCTTCTTTCTTCTTGACGGCCGTGCCGCGGTTCTCGGCGGCATCCAGAAGCTCGTGGGCAAGGCGGTGTGCCATCGATTTTTCGCTGCGCTTGCGCGCCGCGTCGATCACCCAACGCATGGCCAGCGTCTGCCGGCGGGCAGGACGAACCTCGACGGGCACCTGGTAGGTGGCGCCGCCGACACGGCGGGATTTCACCTCGACCACGGGCTTGACGTTCTCGAGCGCCTGCTCGAGCAACTCCAGCGCTTTGGCGTCTTCCTTGGTCTCGCGCTCGGTAATGCGATCGAGTGCACCGTAAATGATGCGCTCGGCAACCGACTTCTTGCCGTCGTTCATGATCATGTTCATGAACTTGGCCAAGAGCTCGCTGCCGTACTTCGGATCGGGAAGAATCGTGCGCTTGGGCGCTTGAGATCGTCTTGACATTGGGTTGTGTCTCTTTGGTTATTTCTTTCTTGTCTGGGCTTCTAGCGCAACGCGCTCAGGATTTGGGTCGCTTCGTGCCGTATTTGCTGCGTCCCTGCTTGCGGTCGGCCACACCGGCACAGTCCAGCGTGCCGCGGACCGTGTGATAGCGAACACCCGGCAGGTCTTTTACGCGACCGCCGCGAATCAGCACGACCGAGTGCTCCTGCAGGTTGTGGCCCTCGCCGCCAATGTAGCTCGTCACCTCGAAACCGTTGGTCAGGCGTACACGAGCGACCTTGCGCATGGCCGAGTTCGGCTTCTTGGGCGTCGTCGTGTAGACACGCGTACAAACACCGCGCTTCTGCGGCGATGCTTCGAGCGCCGGCACGGTGCTCTTTTCCCGTTTCAACGAACGCGGTTTGCGAACTAGCTGATTAATTGTGGCCATGGGCCTTCCGTCTCTCTAAATGAATAAGTTGTATTGCTAAATAAATCGTCTTGCCGGTAGTACCGAAGCGCTGGGCGCCCTCGAGGCCGGAGCCCGAAAAAACGCGCGCACCCGACCGCTGTGCCTGTCTTGGCTCAGTGACCGGGTGCCTTTGAGCGTCGCCAGCACCCTCTCGAGGAGGGTCGCATTCGATGGCGAAACGCCCGCATTGTCCGGGACCCACCAGTGACGGGCCCCGCGTCATGAGGGCGCGCATTGTATTGACGCTGGCTATGCAGTGTCAAGCAACGTCGGGCAGCGCCCCAAAGGGGCGCATAAGCCCTTGTTTTTACGCGTCGGCAGGCGTCTCTTCGGCGCCTTCCTCAACGGCGTCCGAGGCTTCTGCCTGCTCCGCCGCAGCCGCCGCATCGTCGGCATCTTCAGCCGAAGCCGCTTCCGCGTTCTGCGCCTCTTCCAGCTCCTTGAGCTGATCCGCGAAATCCTGTTCGCGGGTCCGGCGACGCTCGGCGTGGTGCGCAAACCCGGAACCCGCCGGGATCAGGCGTCCCACGATCACGTTTTCCTTGAGGCCGCGCAGGTCGTCCTTGAGGCCGCGGACGGCCGCTTCGGTCAGAACCCGCGTGGTTTCCTGGAACGATGCCGCCGAAATGAACGATTCCGTCGCCAGCGATGCCTTGGTGATACCCAGCAACACGGGTTCGATCGTCAGTGGCGTCTTGCCCTGGGCCTCCAGCTGCTCGGAGACCTCGAAGAACCGTGCCTTGTCGATCTGCTCACCCCGGAGGTAGTTGCTGTCTCCGGAAGACGTGACGTTCACCTTGCGCAGCATCTGGCGGATGATCACCTCGATGTGCTTGTCGTTGATCTTCACACCCTGCAGGCGATAGACGTCCTGGATCTCGCGAACGAGGTAGTCGGCCAGCGGCTCGACGCCCTGCAGACGCAGAATGTCGTGCGGGTTCGGCTCGCCGTCGGCAATGACCTCGCCACGCTCCACCTGCTCACCCTCGAAGACGTTCAGGTGGCGCCACTTCGGTATCAGCTCCTCGTGCGACTCGCCGGACTCGTCGGTAATGACCAGACGGCGCTTGCCCTTGGTTTCCTTACCGAAACTGACCGTGCCGGTATGCTCGGCCATGATCGCCGGATCTTTGGGCTTGCGCGCCTCGAAGAGGTCCGCAACCCGCGGCAGACCACCGGTAATGTCGCGCGTCTTCGACGATTCCTGCGGTATGCGCGCTATCACGTCACCAACCGACACGTCGGCGCCGTCGGACATGCTAATGATGGCGCCCACCGGCAGTGCGTAAACGGCCGGAATCTCCGTGTTCGCGAAGAAGATATCCTCACCTTCCTCGTTGACCAGCCGGGCTACCGGACGCAGGTCCTTGCCCGAACCGCCGCGGCTTTTCGGATCCAGCACGACAATCGAGGTCAGGCCCGTGAACTCGTCGACCTGTTCGGCGACCGTAATGCCGTCCACGAAGTCGTCGAACTTGATCTTGCCCGCTACCTCGGTCACCACCGGGTGAGTGTGCGGATCCCAGTTCGCGACAACCTGTCCCTGGGTGACTTCTTCGCCGTCCTGAACGGTAATCGTCGCACCGTAAGGCACTTTGTAGCGCTCGCGCTCACGGCCCTGCTCGTTGATGACCGAGATTTCGCCGGAACGCGACACCGCAACGAGGTAACCCTTGTGGTGGGATACCGTCTTGATGTTGTTGAGTTTGACGACGCCGTTCGACTTGATCTCGATGTTGTTGACCGCAGCGGAACGGGAAGCCGCACCACCAATGTGGAAGGTGCGCATCGTGAGCTGCGTGCCGGGCTCGCCGATCGACTGTGCCGCGATAACGCCAACAGCCTCACCAATGTTGATGCGATGCCCGCGAGCCAGGTCGCGCCCGTAACACTGGGCGCAGACGCCGTAGCGCACTTCGCAGGTAATCGGTGAGCGGACAACCACGTGGTCGATCGAGTGATCCTCGAGTTTCTGTACCGCGGCCTCGTCGAGCAGGGTGCCCGCGTCGAACGCTACCTTGTCGGTGCCGGGTATCAGCACGGCTTCGGCAAGCACCCGACCGAGAACGCGCTCACGGAGCGGCTCGACGACATCACCACCTTCGACGATCGGCGACATGGCCGTGCCGTTCTTGGTGCCGCAATCGACCTCCGTGACAACGAGATCTTGCGCAACGTCGACGAGACGGCGCGTCAGGTATCCGGAGTTGGCGGTTTTGAGCGCCGTATCGGCCAGACCCTTACGGGCGCCGTGGGTCGAGATGAAGTACTGCAGAACGTCCAGGCCTTCGCGGAAGTTCGCCGTAATCGGCGTCTCGATAATCGAGCCGTCCGGCTTCGCCATCAGGCCTCGCATGCCCGCCAGCTGGCGAATCTGCGCTGCCGAACCACGAGCACCGGAGTCGGCCATCATGTAGATCGAGTTGAACGATTCCTGGTCGACTTCCTTGCCGGCAGCATCGGAGACCTTCTCGGAACCGAGCTTGTCCATCATGGCCTTGGCCACCTGGTCGTTGGTGCGCGACCAGATATCGACAACCTTGTTGTAGCGCTCGCCGTCGGTCACGAGGCCCGAAGCGTACTGCTCCTGGATCTCTTTGACCTCGGACTCGGCCACGGCGAGGATGTCCTGCTTGTTCTCAGGTACAACCATGTCGTTGACGCCAATCGAGATACCTGCACGGGTGGCAAGCCGGAAGCCCGTGTACATCAGGCGGTCAGCAAAAACCACGGTCTTCTTGAGACCCAGCTGGCGGTAGCAGGCATTGATCACGTTCGAAATGGCCTTCTTCGACATCGCGCGGTTCACGAGGTCGTAGGTCAGGCCCTCCGGCAGGATCTCGGACAGCAGGGCGCGGCCGACCGTCGTGTCGACGACCCGCTTGACGCGCACCAGCTCGCCGTCTTCGTTGCGCTCCGACACCGGGGCGCGAACCTTGACGCTGGCCTGCAGCTCCGCGACACCACCCTCGAACGCGCGGCGCGCCTCGTCGATGCTGGCGAACATCATGCCCTCACCCTTGGCGTTGACGCGCGTGCGGGTCATGTAATACAGACCCAGCACGACGTCCTGCGACGGCACGATGATCGGGTCGCCGTTGGCCGGCGACAGGATGTTGTTCGACGACATCATCAACGCGCGGGCCTCGAGCTGTGCCTCGATGGACAGCGGCACGTGCACGGCCATCTGGTCACCGTCGAAGTCGGCGTTGAACGCCGTGCAGACGAGCGGGTGCAGCTGAATGGCCTTACCCTCGACCAGTACCGGCTCGAACGCCTGGATGCCGAGGCGGTGGAGGGTCGGCGCACGGTTCAGCATGACCGGGTGCTCGCGGATGACCTCTTCGAGGATATCCCAGACTTCGGCGCCTTCGCGCTCGACCAGGCGCTTGGCCGCCTTGATCGTCGTTGCCTCACCGCGCAGCTGCAGCTTCGAGAAAATGAACGGCTTGAAGAGTTCCAGCGCCATTTTCTTCGGCAGACCGCACTGGTGCAGCTTGAGGGTCGGACCGACAACAATTACCGAGCGGCCGGAATAGTCGACACGCTTGCCGAGCAGATTCTGTCGGAAGCGGCCCTGCTTGCCCTTGATCATGTCGGCGAGCGACTTCAGCGGGCGCTTGTTGGTGCCCGTGATCGCGCGACCACGGCGACCGTTGTCGAGCAGTGCGTCGACCGATTCCTGCAGCATGCGCTTTTCGTTGCGGACAATGATGTCCGGCGCGTTCAGCTCGAGGAGGCGGCGCAGGCGGTTGTTGCGGTTGATGACGCGACGATACAGATCGTTGAGATCCGAGGTTGCGAAGCGGCCGCCATCGAGCGGCACGAGCGGACGCAGGTCCGGCGGCAGCACGGGCAGCACGGTCAGCACCATCCACTCCGGCTTGTTGCCGGACTCGATGAACGATTCGAGCAGCTTGAGACGCTTCGACAGACGCTTGATCTTCGTTTCCGAACGCGTCGCGTCGATGTCTTCCCGCACCTGCAGCACTTCACGCTGCAGGTCGATCGTCATGAGCATCTCGCGAACCGCTTCGGCACCCATACGCGCGTCGAACTCGTCGCCGTACTGCTCCAGCGCGTCGAGATACATTTCGTCGGTCAGAAGCTGGCCGCGCTCGAGTTCCGTCATGCCCGGATCGACCACGACAAACGCCTCGAAGTACAGGACCCGCTCGATCTCCCTGAGCGTCATGTCGAGCATCAGACCAATGCGGCTCGGCAGCGACTTGAGGAACCAGATGTGCGCTACCGGGCTGGCCAGCTCGATGTGCGCCATGCGCTCACGGCGCACCTTGGTCTGGGTCACTTCGACGCCGCACTTCTCGCAGACGACGCCGCGGTGCTTCAGGCGCTTGTACTTGCCGCACAGGCACTCGTAGTCCTTGATCGGCCCGAAGATCTTCGCGCAGAACAGCCCGTCGCGCTCCGGCTTGAAGGTTCGGTAGTTGATCGTTTCCGGCTTCTTGACCTCGCCGAAAGACCACGACCGAACCATGTCCGGAGACGCCAGACCGATGCGGATGGCATCGAAGTCATCGACGGGGTTCTGGTATTTAAAAAGCTTCAAGAGATCTTTCATTTTTCAGTCTCCAGCTCAATGTTGATGCCCAGCGAGCGGATTTCCTTGACGAGCACGTTGAAGGATTCGGGCATCCCCGCATCCATTTCGTGCTCTCCGTCGACGATGTTTTTGTACATCTTGGTTCGGCCCTGCACGTCGTCCGATTTGACCGTCAGCATTTCCTGCAGCGTGTAGGCGGCGCCGTAGGCTTCGAGTGCCCACACCTCCATCTCACCGAAACGCTGGCCGCCGAACTGCGCCTTACCGCCCAGAGGCTGCTGGGTGACCAGGCTGTACGGCCCAGTGGAGCGGGCATGCATCTTGTCATCCACCAGGTGGTTGAGCTTCAGCATGTACATGTAGCCGACAGTGACGTCGCGATCGAACTGCTCGCCGGTGCGTCCGTCGAACAGCCTGGACTGCCCTGTCTCGCCAAGATCGGCAAGCTTCAGAAGGCCCTTGATCTCTTCTTCGGTCGCACCGTCGAAGACCGGCGTTGCCGTCGGCACGCCTCGGGTCAGATTGCCTGCCAGCTCGACAACTTCGGCATCCGAGAACGACTTGATGTCCTCGGCCCGGCCGCCGGTCTTGTTGTAGACCGCCTCCAGGAACTGACGAAGCTTCGCGGTCGACTCCTGCGCCTTGAGCATGCCGTCGATTTTCTTGCCGACACCCTTTGCCGCCCAGCCGAGGTGCGTTTCGAGCACCTGGCCTACGTTCATTCGCGAGGGTACGCCCAGCGGGTTGAGGACAATATCGACCGGTGTGCCGTCGTCGAGGTACGGCATGTCCTCGACCGGAACAATCGTCGAGATCACACCCTTGTTGCCGTGCCTGCCAGCCATCTTGTCGCCCGGCTGAATCCGGCGCTTGACGGCGAGGTACACCTTGACCATCTTCAGAACGCCCGGCGCCAGGTCGTCGCCCGCCGTGATCTTGACCCGCTTTTCCTCGAAGCGGCGGTCGAACTCTTCGCGCTGCGCCTTGAGGCGTTCCGACGCCTGCTGCAGCTGCTCGTCCGCCTCGTCGTTCTTCAGGCGAATCTCGAACCACTTCTCACGCGGCAATTCGTCGAGGTAGGCCTTGGTGATCTTGCTGCCCGCCTTGAGCTTGTTCGGGCCACCTTCGGCCTGCTTGCCCGTCAGCATGCGCTCGACGCGCTCGTAGATGTCTTCCTCGAGAATTCTCAAGGTGTCGTCCAGGTCCTTGCGGACGCTTTCGAGCTCGGCTTTTTCGATCGACAGCGCGCGTGCATCTTTCTCCACGCCGTCGCGCGTAAAGACGCGAACGTCGATCACGGTACCGTCCATGCCCGGCGGCACACGCAGCGACGTGTCTTTGACGTCGGATGCCTTCTCGCCAAAGATGGCGCGCAGCAGTTTCTCTTCGGGCGTCAGCTGAGTCTCGCCCTTCGGCGTTACCTTACCGACGAGAATATCGCCCGCCTGAACCTCGGCGCCGATGAAGGCAATGCCGGATTCGTCGAGCTTGGCCAGCGCCGCGTCACCGACGTTCGGGATGTCCGAGGTGATGTCCTCGGGGCCGAGCTTGGTATCGCGGGCCACACACTGCAGCTCCTCGATGTGGATCGTCGTGAACCGGTCCTCCTGCACGACACGCTCCGAGATCAGAATCGAGTCCTCGAAGTTGTAGCCGTTCCACGGCATGAATGCGACGAGCAGGTTCTGCCCGAGCGCAAGCTCACCCATGTCGGTCGACGGTCCGTCCGCCAGCACGTCGCCGGCTGCAATCGAATCGCCGGCTTTGACGAGCGGCCGCTGGTTGATACAGGTGTTCTGGTTGGAACGCGTGTATTTCGTCAGGTTGTAGATGTCGACGCCGGATTCACTCGCGTCGGTTTCGTCATCGTTGACTCGCACGACGATGCGAGACGCATCGACGGAATCGACATAGCCGCCGCGGCGGGCAACAACGGTCACGCCGCTGTCCACTGCTACCGCACGCTCGATGCCGGTGCCGACGAGCGGCGCCTCCGCACGCAAGGTCGGCACAGCCTGGCGCTGCATGTTCGAGCCCATCAGTGCGCGGTTCGCGTCATCGTGCTCGAGGAACGGAATCAGCGCTGCCGCGACCGACACGATCTGACGCGGACTGACGTCCATGTAGTCGATATCCTCGGGCGTCGAGAGCGTAAACTCGTTCTTGTGGCGCACGGACACGAGCTCTTCGACGAACTTGCCGTTCTTGTCGAGTTCCGAGTTGGCCTGCGCAATGACGTACTGCGCTTCCTCGATCGCGGACAGGTACTCGATATCCGTCGTCGCCTTGCCGTTCACGACCTTGCGATAGGGCGTTTCCAGGAAGCCGTACTCGTTGGTGCGTGAATACACGGCCAGCGAGTTGATGAGGCCGATATTCGGCCCTTCCGGCGTCTCGATCGGGCACACGCGGCCGTAGTGGGTCGGGTGCACGTCGCGCACCTCGAAGCCCGCGCGCTCGCGCGTCAGGCCGCCCGGGCCAAGCGCCGAAACGCGGCGTTTGTGGGTCACTTCCGACAGCGGGTTGTTCTGGTCCATGAACTGCGAGAGCTGGCTGGAACCGAAGAACTCCTTGACGGCCGCCGCGACGGGCTTCGCGTTGATCATTTCCTGCGGCATCAGGCCTTCGGTCTCGGCCTGGGTCAGGCGCTCCTTGACGGCGCGCTCGACGCGCACGAGGCCAACACGGAAGGCATTCTCGGCCATTTCGCCGACGCTGCGAACGCGGCGGTTGCCGAGATGATCGATGTCGTCGACCGTGCCGTAGCCGTTGCGGATATCGATCAAGGTGGACAATACGTCGATGATGTCCTGCTTTTCGAGCACGCCCTCACCTTCGGACGTATCGCGTCCGACACGGCGATTGAACTTCATGCGGCCGACGCTCGACAGGTCGTAGCGGTCGGCATTGAAGAACAGGTTCTGGAACAGGTTTTCGGCAGCCTCTTTGGTCGGCGGCTCACCCGGACGCATCATGCGGTAGATTTCGACGAGCGCCTCGAGCCGCGTCGTCGACGGGTCGATGTTGAGCGTGTTCGAAATGAACGGCCCGCGGTCGAGGTCGTTGACGTACAGCGTGCGGATGTGTTCGACACCGGCTTCCACGAGCGTCGTTACGAGCTCTTCGGTCAATTCCGCATTGGCCGCGGCCAGCAGCTCGCCGGTCTCGGTATCGACGATGTCGTGCGCGAGAATCTTGCCTTCGAGGTACTCACGCGGGACCTCGAGCCGATCGACGCTCGACTTGTCCATATCGCGGACATGTTTCGCCGTGATGCGACGGCCTTCCTCGACGATGACCTTGCGACCCAGCTTGATGTCGAATGCCGCGGTCTCGCCGCGCAGACGCTCGGGAACGAGCCCCATTTCGATCTTGTCTGCCGACAGATAGATATCGTTGTTCTCGAAGAACAGGTCGAGCATCTCCTCGTTGCTCATTTCGAGCGCGCGGAGGATGATCGTCACGGGCAGCTTGCGGCGGCGGTCGATGCGCGCGAACACGCAGTCCTTCGGATCGAACTCGAAGTCGAGCCAGGAGCCGCGATACGGAATGATGCGCGCCGAAAACAGGAGTTTGCCGGAGCTGTGCGTCTTGCCTTTGTCATGGTCGAAGAACACACCCGGAGAGCGGTGCAGCTGAGAGACGATGACGCGCTCTGTGCCGTTGATCACAAACGTGCCGTGATCGGTCATGAGCGGCATTTCGCCGAGATACACTTCCTGCTCGCGGATATCCTTGACGGGCTTGGGATTGCCGCTGGCTTCCTTGTCGTAGATGACCAGTCGCACCTTGACGCGAATCGGCGCCGCGTAGGTCAGCCCACGCATCTGGCATTCCTTGACGTCGAAGACCGGCTCGCCGAGCCGGTAGCTCACGTATTCGAGCGCGGCGTTACCGGAGTAGCTGACAATGGGGAACACCGACTGAAACGCCGCGTGCAGACCGAGGTCATCGCGGTTTTCAACGGTTTTGTCCGTTTGCAGGAACTTCGCGTAAGAGTCGACCTGAATCGACAGCAGGTACGGTACGTCAAGAATCGTCGGCCGCTTGCCGAAATTCTTGCGGATACGCTTTTTCTCAGTAAACGAATAAGCCATTCGGGTTTACCCTCTCTTGTCAGAGCTCGCCAGCATCGCGACCTCTAGCGTTGCAAAATCAGTGCTGTAACGTTTGTTCCCGGGACGCCAAAAGGCCGACCACCCGAGACGGGTGCGACCAGAAACAAAAGTTACAGAAACGAGCAAGCAGCCCGCCGCAAAACGGCCGGCTGCTCGCCCGATTTGAAGACCCTCGCTCGAAGGGTCCTGAGCCTCTTGAGTACTGCAGAAGCAACAAGCGCTTTACTTGAGCTCGACGGTGGCGCCGGCTTCTTCGAGCTGCTTCTTGATTTCTTCTGCTTCGTCTTTCGTGGCGCCTTCCTTGATCGGGGAAGGTGCGCCTTCGACCGCGTCTTTGGCTTCCTTGAGGCCGAGACCGGTGATCGTGCGTACCGCCTTGATCACGGCAACCTTGTTGCCGCCGAAGCTTGCGAGAACAACGTCGAATTCGTCCTTCTCGGCAGCAGCTTCACCAGCGTCGCCGCCGGCAGCCGGGCCGGCCGCAACCGCTACCGGTGCGGCAGCAGATACGCCCCACTCGTCTTCGAGCATCTTGACGAGCTCGACGACTTCCATGATCGGCTTGGCGCTCAGTTCTTTGAGCAGATCTTCGTTTGACATAGCCATTTTGGTGTTTCCTCTATTTATCTGGTTCCTGAGTCAGTCAGGTAAATCAACAAATGTAAGCTTGCTAAGCCGCTTCCTGTTCGCCGCGCGCAGCCAATGTGCGTGCGAGCATCGAGGAGGGCTCGGCCAAAGTGCGTGCCAGCTTGGTCATCGGAGCTACCATTACGCCGAGCAGCATTGCGCGCGCCTGATCCAGGGTCGGCAGATCCGCCAACTTGGATAGATCGCTTGCGGGCAACAGCTGTCCGCCGGCCGATAGCGAGACCGCCTGCAGAGCGTCGTGCTCCTTGGCGAAGTCCTTGATGACCCTGGCAGCGGCACCTGGATCGTCTTTTGCAAACGCGAGCAGAATCGGGCCCTTGAGTGTGTCTTGCATACACTCGAATTCGGTGCCCTCGACGGCACGACGCGCCAGCGTGTTTTTGACAACACGCAGGTACACGCCGGCATTGCGGGCTTCTTTCCGCAAGCTCGTCATCTCTGCAACCGTGAGTCCCCGGTATTCAGCTGCTACAGCCGATACCGAGTCCCCGGCAACCGCGCTTACCTCGGCAACAAGTGCTTTCTTGTCTTCGAGTCTCAGTGCCATAAATTTCTCCTGGCCTACGGTTACACAAACAGTCAGTGCAAGTACCGCCTGAGAGGCGGCGCCGTTCCTGACATCCCATGTCGGATGGTAGCCGTCGCCAGCACAAACTGACTCAGGTAACACCATCTGCGCAGGCATTCATTAAGACCAGCCGTCCCGGCCTGGCCACCTGCGGTCTTCGACGATTGCCGCGTCCCTGCGGCTATTTGTCCGGCCGCACGAGTCGACCGGAGCAAATTCAATAACAACTGACGGTTAAGTCTTCTTGCGACTTATGCGTCGACCGATGCGCGGTCGACCGTAACCCCCGGACCCATGGTCGAGGACACCGTCAGTTTCTTCACGTAGGACCCCTTGGCGGATGCCGGCTTGGCCTTCTTGAGGTCAGCCAGCAGCACGTCGAGGTTCTCTTTCAATGCGCCGACCTCGAAGTCGGCCCGCCCGATGGGGCAATGAATGATCCCGGCCTTGTCGGTGCGATAACGCACCTGACCCGCCTTGGCATTCTTGACGGCCGTTTCGACATCAGCCGTCACCGTACCCACTTTGGGGTTCGGCATCAGGCCGCGCGGCCCCAGGATCTGGCCGAGCTGACCCACGACGCGCATGGCGTCGGGCGTGGCGATCACCACATCGAAATTCAGCTCGCCGCCTTTGACGGTCTCTGCCAGATCTTCGAAACCCACGACATCCGCTCCGGCCGCCGTAGCCTTGTCGGCATTCTCACCCTGAGCGAATACGGCAACACGAACGCTTTTGCCCGTGCCGTTCGGCAATACCGTCGACCCGCGAACCACCTGGTCCGATTTACGAGGATCGACGCCCAGGTTCACGGAGACGTCGATACTTTCGGGAAACTTGGCCGTTGCCAGCTCCTTGACGAGGTCGAGCGCTTCGTCGATGACGTAGATCTTGGTCGAATCGACTTTTTCAAGTGCTGCTTTCTTACGTTTGCTGAGCGCCATCAGTTCACCCCTTCTACGTCGAGACCCATGCTGCGCGCCGTGCCGGCCACGGTACGAACGGCAGCATCCATATCGGCCGCCGTCAGATCCGGCATCTTGGTCGTCGCAATCTCCTCGAGCTGAGCCCGGGTTACCTTGCCGACCTTTTGCGTGTTGGGCGTACCGGAGCCCTTCGGTACTCCAGCCGCCTTGCGCAGCAGTACCGCCGCCGGCGGGGTTTTGGAGATAAACGTAAAGCTGCGGTCGCTGTACACGGTAATTACCACCGGTATGGGAAGACCCGCCTCGACGCTCTGCGTCTGCGCGTTGAACGCTTTGCAGAACTCCATGATGTTGACGCCGTGCTGACCTAGCGCGGGCCCTACGGGTGGGGACGGGTTTGCCTGCCCGGCCGGCACCTGCAGCTTGATGTAGCTGGCTACTTTCTTGGCCATTTCAGTTCCTCGAGTTCCAGCGCCACAGTCGTGCTATGGCTCCTCGTTATGTAGTTTCGAGAAAAGCCTCTAGGTTCTAGGACTTTTCCACCTGCCCGAAGTCGAGCTCCACCGGAGTGGACCGACCCAGAATCTGTACCGCGACCTGCAGCCGCGACTTTTCGTAGTTGACCTGTTCGACCACCCCGGAGAAGTCGTTGAACGGCCCGTCGATGACGCGAACCACCTCGCCCGGTTCGAACAGCACTTTTGGCCGCGGCTTGTCGACGCCTTCCTGCACTCTCTGCAGGATCGTATCGGCCTCTCGTTCGGTAATCGGCGCCGGCCGATCACTCGACCCGCCGATGAAACCGAGCACCTTCGGCACTTCCTTGACGAGGTGCCAGGTCTCGTCGTCCATCTCCATTTGCACGAGCACGTATCCCGGGAAGAACTTGCGCTCGCTGCGCCGCTTCTGCCCTTCGCGCATCTCCACGACTTCCTCGGTCGGCACAAGGATGTCGCCGAACTTGTCTTCAAGCCCGTAGCGCGCAATGCGCTCCTCGAGTGCGGTTTTTACGCGATGCTCGAAATTCGAGTAGGCGTGCACGATGTACCAGCGCTTCGACACTTGGGATTCCTCTAGCAAAATCGTTTCCGGTCAACCCACCAGGTAGCGAGTCAACATCAGCAGCAAGGAGTCCAGACCCCAGAAGAACAGCGCCATGACCAGCGTAAAAATGAATACGGCTATTGCGGCCTGCGTCGTCTCCGCGCGTGTCGGCCAGACGACTTTGCGAATCTCGACCCGCGAACCCTGGATGAACTGCCAGAGCCGTTTGCCCTGGGTGCTGGTCATTGCGACGGCAATACCGATACCGGTGCCGCCCAACACCATGAGCACACGCAACGGCAAAGCGACGTCGAGCGCCTCGTAGTGGTAGTAGGCGTAAATCCCACCGACCAGGATCGCAGCCGAGATCAGGAGCTTGATCGTGTCGAGCACGCTGCCCTGCTGTGTGTCTGTCGTAGCACTCATGTGCGTGTACCGTTTGTATTCCTGCCGAGGCCAAACTGGCAGGCCAGGAGGGAATCGAACCCCCAACCTGCGGTTTTGGAGACCGCCGCTCTGCCAATTGAGCTACTGGCCTAGTTCCTATTGGCACCGAGGTAACCGTTTACCTCGTCGTGCCCTCTATGTAGACAACCGCTAACAAGTGCAGCTCTGCTGCTCATTAGCCCAGTGCGTTTTCGCCGAAGTCTCGACTGAACACACCCTGTTTACTGATGCCGGACCCAACCGAGCCCGGCACCCGCATTACTTACTCAATAATCTTCGCCACAACACCAGCGCCCACGGTCCGGCCACCCTCACGGATAGCAAACCTGAGCCCGTCTTCCATTGCGATCGGTGCAATCAGCTCAACCACCATCTGCACGTTGTCGCCCGGCATCACCATCTCCGTGCCTTCCGGCAACTCGACAGCACCCGTCACGTCCGTCGTGCGGAAGTAAAACTGCGGACGATAACCCTTGAAGAACGGCGTGTGACGGCCACCCTCGTCTTTCGTCAGGATGTACACCTCCGCCTCGAACTTCGTGTGCGGCGTGATCGAGCCCGGCTTCGCCAGCACCTGACCGCGCTCCACTTCCTCGCGCTTCGTGCCGCGCAACAGAACGCCCACGTTGTCGCCCGCCATGCCCTGGTCCAGGAGCTTGCGGAACATCTCCACTCCCGTGCACGTCGTCTTGTCCGTGTCCTTGATACCGACAATCTCGATCTCGTCGCCCACGTTCACCACGCCGCGCTCGATACGACCCGTCACCACCGTGCCGCGTCCCGAAATCGAGAACACGTCTTCAACCGGCATCAGGAAGTCGCCGTCCACCGCACGCTCCGGCTCGGGGATGTAGCTGTCCATCGCTTCCACCAGCTTCACCACCGACGGAACACCAATGTCCGAACCGTCGCCCTCGAACGCCTTCAGCGCCGAACCCGTAATGATCGGCGTGTCGTCGCCCGGGAACTCGTAGGTCGACAGAAGATCGCGCACTTCCATCTCAACCAGTTCCAGCAGCTCTTCGTCGTCCACCTGGTCGGCCTTGTTCATGTACACCACGATGTACGGAACACCCACCTGACGGGCCAGCAGGATGTGCTCGCGCGTCTGCGGCATCGGGCCGTCCGCGGCACTTACCACCAGGATCGCGCCGTCCATCTGCGCCGCACCCGTGATCATGTTCTTCACGTAGTCCGCGTGTCCCGGGCAGTCCACGTGCGCGTAGTGGCGGTTGTCGCTCTCGTATTCCACGTGCGCCGTCGCAATCGTGATACCGCGCTCCCGCTCTTCCGGCGCGTTGTCAATCTGGTCGTAGGCCTGAACCTCACCACCGTGCTGCTCCGCCATCACCTTCGTCAGCGCCGCCGTCAGCGTCGTCTTGCCGTGGTCCACGTGACCAATCGTGCCAACGTTCACGTGGGGTTTTGTGCGCTCAAACTTCTCTTTTGACATCGGTCGTTCCTGTTATTTCTCAGTTCGTCCTGATCGTTCCGTTCCGATCGACCAGCATTCGGATCAACTCGGTACCTTAATAATGAGTCGGTTGACGCTCTCATCAACGCCACCGGCTCTCAAAAAAACTTCCGCCGAAACCTGCCCGGCAGATGGAGCCCACACCCGGATTTGAACCGGGGACCTCTTCCTTACCAAGGAAGTGCTCTGCCCCTGAGCTATGTGGGCTTTTCGCCAGCCGGTATTCCTTAGCCCTTCCCGCCTCGAACCGATGGAGCGGGTGATGGGAATCGAACCCACATCATCAGCTTGGAAGGCTGAGGTTCTACCATTGAACTACACCCGCAAATCGGCTCAGTCTCGTTCGCTCAATCCGGGCAAAAAACGCTGCCCTGCCACGTTTTTCAAACGTGCAAAAATCCTGACGGTCCTCGTTGTGCAAACCGTCCGGATTGAAAATTCTTCTTGTCCCTAAGCGCGTTAAGCCTGCCTGACTACACTCGCCTTACTAATTTGCGATCTACATTCGCCTTTCGTGCGCGTTCCGCGGCAACCGACGGTACGCTCGAGATCAACGCCCGGCAATGACGAGCTGATCCCTGCTATACTCGACTCCACCCTCCAGATATACATCTTTATATAAGAGGCTGGTGGAGGGGGTAGGATTCGAACCTACGTAGGCATAGCCAGCAGATTTACAGTCTGCCCTCGTTGACCGCTTGAGTACCCCTCCGCGGACACAAGCCGGCTATTGTCTAATCGGCACCGCCGACTGTCAATAACTTGTGGCTTGTGATCGGTCGATTCCGCGCGCTCGTGCGCGGCATCCCCGCGGCAGCTCCTCGAGGCCACATCGTTGGCCCCATGCGGGTCCGCGCGGGCGCGCAATGATAGGGTGCCTGACCCCGGAATATCAACGCTTTTTTTGCGGTCAGGCGCCCGCGGCCGGGAACCGCCGTCTCCCGCGTCCGGCGTCAGCCCGGGTGAAAGGCCCAGTGCCACGGCTCGTAGGCCAGGCCGTAAGGGTTGTCGCGCGGGTAGCTGAGCGAGAAACCGTATTGGCCGGCGTTGCTGTTGAGCCAGGCAAAGCCTTGAGTTTGCTCGAATTCTTCGGTCAGAGGCCGGGCTCCGGGACTGGCAATGTCGATGGCTCGGCCGGTGTGGTGTTCGCTGAATCCGGGCGCGGCGTTCACCCGCAGGATCATCTCGATCGATTGTCCTGCGTTGAGCTTCTTGCGGATCAGGCGGGCCTGGTATTCGTAGGAGCGGAACCCCGAGACCAGCAGGAGGCTGACCCCGTCGCCCGCGGCCGCGGCTGCCATTGCCTGCCAGGACTCGAGCGCAACGGGCAGAAGCTCGACCTGCCGGCCGATCAGGTTGGGGCCGGCTTCGGCCAGTTCGGTGGCCTCGTCGAAGGCCGGCAGGCCCGTGACGGCGGCGTAGTCCGCGGGGATACCGAGTTCGCTGTGGAGTTCGCGTAGCATACGGGCCCGGATTGTCCCACAAGCCGACGCGACGGAGAACGACCTCAAGGTGAATAAAGACTCTCTTTCCAAAGACAAGCTGTTCGAGGCACACACGTTCGAAGGCGAACCTTTTCGCTTCAACGCCGCGGTGGCCGAGGTTTTCCCGGACATGCTCAGGCGCTCGATTCCCGGCTACGAGGCCTCGCTCGAAGCCATAGGCGCGCTGGCGGCGCGCTACGTCACGCCCGATTCCAACTGCTACGATCTTGGTTGTTCGCTGGGTGCCGCGGCGCTCGCCATGCGACAGGGAACGCGGGCCGGCGGCGTACGCATCGTGGCCGTCGACAGCTCCGAGGCTATGATCGAGCGCTGCCGCGAGATTGTGGACACCGACGCAAACTCTGCCGCGAACGCGGGCGACGACACCCCGGACGTCGACGTCTTGCTGGGCGATATCCGCGAGGTCGACATCGAAAACGCGTCGATGGTCGTACTCAACTACACACTTCAGTTCCTGGGGCTCGAGGATCGCGACGCATTGATGGCGCGGATCTTCGACGGCCTACGCGCGGGCGGACTACTCGTACTGGGCGAAAAAGTCGTCGACGAAGATCCGCGCATGGAGGCCCTGCTCGTCGATCTTTACCACGAGCACAAACGCCGTAACGATTACAGCGCGCTCGAGATCGCGAGGAAGCGCGCCGCTCTCGACAATGTGCTGATTCCCGAAACCGTTACGGTGCACCGCCAGCGGCTCACCGCGGCGGGCTTCGCGAACATTGCCGTTTGGTTTCGTTACTTCAACTTCGTCTCGATCGTGGCCGTCAAGCCCTGATCGCCCAATGACAGCCTCATGATTGCCGACACCGACATCCATGCCGCACTCGAGGAGTTTGGCCTCGGCCGCTGGACCGATATGGCGATTGCCGCGGCCGGCAAACGGCTGACCCCGGGCGCCCACGGCGACCTGCCCCGCTGGCAGTCGGCACTCCGGGCACTCAGCGCGGCTGGAGACGATCCCGAAAAGATCGAGGCCGCGCTCAAACAGCTTTCGCCGTGGCGCAAGGGGCCGTTTATGCTGGGGCCGGTATTTGTCGACAGCGAATGGCAAAGTCAGCGCAAGTGGCAGCGCGTGCGACCGGGTATTGCCGGCCTCGAGGGTCGGCAGATCCTGGACGTCGGCTGCGGCAACGGGTACTACGCGCTCGAAATGCTCAAGGACGGCGCCGAACGGGTACTGGGCATCGATCCCACAGTACTTTTTGTCATGCAGTTCCTCGCCATCCAGCATTTTGTCGGCCAGTCGCGGGCGCTGATACTGCCGCTCCGACTCGAGGAGCTGCCGCTGCCCGCGCGGGTGTTCGATACGACGTTTTCCATGGGCGTCCTCTACCACCGCCGCGCACCGCTCGAACATCTCGCGGGGCTCCGGCAAACCCTCAGGCCCGGCGGACAGCTGGTACTCGAAACCCTGTATCTGCCGGGCGACGGGGCATTTGCGCGGACCCCGCCGGATCGCTACGCCCGGATGCGCAACGTCTGGCTGCTTCCCTCCGTCGACGAACTCCTGGTCTGGCTTGGCCGGACCGGCTTTCGCGATATGGAGATCGTCGATCGCTCCGTCACGGACACGTCGGAGCAACGACGGACCGAGTGGATGTGCTTCGACTCGCTCGACAGCGCAATCGACCCGGAAGACAACTCACTGACCGTCGAAGGCTGGCCGCGCCCCCACCGGGTAATCTTGACGGCCACCGCTCCCTGATTACATCTCTGCCGAAATCACCCGTTGCGGGTTGACGCAGCGGAGACACTTCTATAATTTCTGACATGACAGAAATTATAGAAGTGTTCGCCGCAATGAAAATGACTCCACCCGTGGAACAGTACGTGCTGCACTGGGGTGAAATGGGCACGCGCTGGGGCACCAATCGTACGGTCGCTCAAATCCAGGCCCTGCTGTACCTGTCGCCGGAACCGCTCCGGGCCGATCAGATATGTGAGCTGCTGTCGGTGGCCCGCTCCAACGTCAGCACGAGCATCCGCGAGCTGCAAAGCTACGGCCTCGTTCGCATGACGCATGTATTCGGTGACCGCCGGGACTATTTCGAGTCCATACACGACGTCTGGGAGCTGTTCCGGGTCATCATCGAGCAACGCAAGCAGCGGGAACTCAACCCAACGCTGTCGATGTTGCGCCGCTGTGCGGAAGAACTCGACGGAGACAAAGAGACCGATCCGGTCACCGCAAAACGCATTACGAACATGCTGGCATTCGTGGAGACCACGAGCAATTGGTACGAAGACATCCGTGAGGTGCCGTCGTCCACATTGACCAAGCTCATGAAACTCGGCAAGAGCATTACCCGCCTCGTCGGCAAGCCGGCGCAGAAACGCGCCAGCTGACCACCAGGCTCGCAGGCGAATCGCCGGGTCGGCGGTGGAGATTCCCCTCAGTCAAGCAGCGACGTGTCGATACAGGCTTCGGCAGCCGTCACGGAGGCCGCGGTGGATTCGCTCAGGAACCAGACCGATCCACGCTCCGTCGCGGTTTCGCCCCCGCCGTTGAGCATATTCGCCGGCCTCAGGAAGTAGCCCCCCGGCAGGTAGTCGCCGGTCTTGACGTCACCTTCGAAACATTCACTAACGGTGTGCGCGCCGCTGACCAGGTATCCCTCGCGGGTTGCCGTGGAACTCGTCCAGACGGCCTCGGCCTCCGCTGTGGTTTTCAGAAGCCAGGTGCGCGCGCCGCTGCCGGGGTCCGATCTCAGTATGTATTGGCTCACGCCCGGCGCAATCTGCTGCCAGCGGGTCTCGACGCCATCGAGAATCAGCGGCGAGCGGATGACGGCGGACGGATCCCGACCGCTCAGGAAATAGAGGATCTGTGCGCCCGGGGTCGACGCGAGCCGAAACCCGAGACTGCCCGACGGCAGATAGGCATACCCTCCCGGGATCAGCTTGAGGTCACCGACGTTCACCTCACCCTCGAGGACAAAAATCTCGACCACGGCATCGGGTACGCCGCCGGTGGTGCCCGACCAGCTCGGCGGCAGGTTGATGCGATAGCGACCCGTGCGAGTCGCGTAGTCCTCGACGTAGCGCTTGCCGCGAGTGCCGGGCAGCGCGGCTATGAACACGTCGGAAAGATCGTCGGTCTGCACAAACGCCGGATACGGCAGTTTTGGCGGCGCTGTGGCGCATCCCGCAATGCCTGCCGAAAGACTCAGCAATAACAGCAGTATCAGTGCAATACGCATGGCCCAGAATACTCCCCGACTCGGTACTGACGGCGAAGCCTAGCAGAATCGATCCCGGGAAGCGGCGCGAAAAAAGCCGCCCAGAAACTGGGCGGCACAGTAAGCGGATAATAGCTCAGACCCAACGTCCGGGCGTGCAGTGAGCGGGTATCAGAACTTCTTGTCGAGATGATCCCCGTTACGCTCAGATCGTTCGGAAACACAACACTTCGTCAATAGCACTGGCAGGTATTCAGAATCACTGCCCTGGTAAGGTGACGTGTTGAGAGGTGGCACGATCACCTGCTGTCGATTCATGCGTCCGGCATGGCGTTCTGTTTTCGTGTCCGAAGTACCTTATCTCCGTGCGTACCGTTTGGTACGGCGGGAATGCTACTACATCTAGTGGTCAAAGGCGAGACAATCACAATATCTGCGTTGCGCCGAAAAGCGACGACGACCAACAGCAGATCAGGTAGGCTCGGCCGCGGTAGTTTGTCGACAAATTGAAAAGGAGCGGCGTTTGAACGATGCGCTTGGCGGCCGTGGCCGCAGCCGGCACCAAACTATCGGGCTCTACCTGGGCCCTGCCCTGGCATTGCTGATGCTGCTGATCGGACCGCCGGACGGACTCGACACAATCGCCTGGCGCACAGCGGCTGTCGGCGTACTCATGGCCACCTGGTGGGCAACGGAAGCGCTGCCGATTGCAGTGACGGCCTTTCTGCCGATCGTGTTGTTTCCCTGGTTCGAAATCAGCACGATTCAGGAAGCAACCGCTCCCTACTCCAACAAAGTCATATACCTGTTCCTCGGCGGCTTCATCGTTGCCTTTGCAATGCAGCGCTGGAATCTGCATCGGCGCATTGCGCTCAACGTGCTGCGGGTGGCGGGCAGCAACGGCCGCTCACTCATCGGCGGTTTTATGCTGGCGGCGGCGCTGCTCAGCATGTGGGTCATGAACACGTCGACCACAATGATGCTGCTGCCGATCGCCATATCGATCATTACCGTCATCAACAAGTCGGTCGGCACGCTCGATGACCAGGCACGCAACGACTTCCAGCACGCGCTGCTGCTGGGGGTTGCTTACGGCGCGACGATCGGCGGCATTTCCACCCTGGTGGGCACAGCGCCGAACGCCATGCTCGCGGCGTTCATGCAGGACAACTACGCGGTACAGATCGATTTTGCGCGCTGGATGCTGGTGGGTATCCCCTTGAGCGCCGTGATGCTGCCGCTCGCCTGGCTCACGCTGACGCGGTTCGTGTTCAACGTCGACTTCGAAACCTCCGGCGAGGGGCGGGCGGAACTCGAGCGTATGCGGCTCGAGATGGGCAGCATGACCACGCCGGAAAAGCGCGTTGCCGCAGTATTCCTGCTCATGGCGGTGGCGTGGATTACCCGCCCGTTGCTGGCTGACATACCCGGCCTGAGCGCGATCGACGACTCGGGCATTGCCATGGCGGGCGCGGTGGCGCTGTTCCTGATCGCGAGTGGCGACAAGAACGACCCGATGCTGTTGCGCTGGGAGTACGCGGAACGCTTGCCGTGGAGTGTCCTCATTCTGTTCGGCGGAGGCCTGAGCCTCGCCGGGGCCGTACAGCGCACCGGACTGGCCGAGTGGATCGGCTCGAGCCTGCAGACGCTGGGCACACTGCCACTCGTGTTCCTGGTCATGATCGCCGCCGCAATGATCATTTTCCTGACCGAACTGACCAGTAACATCGCAACGACGGCAACGTTTTTGCCCGTTGTAGGCGCCATTGCCATCGAGGCCGGCATCAACCCCATTGTTCTGACCGTGCCGGTCACGCTCGCCGCGAGCTGCGCCTTCATGCTACCGGTCGCCACGCCGCCCAACGCCATTGTGTTCGGTTCGGGACTGTTGTCGATACCGCGAATGGTGCGCGCCGGCTTTGCGCTGAACCTCATAGCGATTGTGCTGGTGACGGCGGTTGCCGTCGGCATTGCGCCCAGAATCCTTTGACGAACGATTGCCCGGGAGCTTGTTGACGACGGGCGCTATGCTGAGCCGGACAACGTAAACAGGCGCTGACTGTGCTCGGCTTCTAGCCTCAGCAACAGCGCCTTGGCGTCAAGCCCGCCGCCAAAACCCGTAAGCTGCCCGCCGCTGCCGACAACCCGATGACAGGGAATCAAAATCGGCAGCGGATTCCGGCCGTTGGCGGCGCCGACGGCCCTGACGGCTTTCGGCCGGCCAATGCGCGCGGCGATCTCGCCGTAGCTCGTCGTTTCGCCGTAAGGAATTTTCAGGAGCTCGTCGAGCACCTGCCGCTGGAAGTCCGTGCCCGATGGCAGCAGGCGCAGATCAAACTCCATGCGTTCTCCCCGGAAGTATTCGTCGAGCTGCTTTTTTGCAGCCACAAACGGTTGCTCGTTGAATATCCACTCCGGCTCGGGGTCCCGGCGCATTTTGCCTTCCGGAAAACTCAGACAGCGGAGCCCGTCGTCATCCCCCGCCAGCAGCAAATCACCTAACGGCGACCCGACGTGACAATAGTATGTGCTCATCCTCCACCTCCCGTTTGGGTCCAGAGCAGCATGGCCGCATAACTCCTCCAGGGCCGCCAGCGTTCGGCCCGCTCGAGCGCTTCGGGCGCCGAGGACTTCCCGCCGTCCGGGCCGGCCAGCGCTTTCAGAATGCCAAGATCCGAGGCGGGAAAAGCGTCCGGATCCTTGAACGCGCGCAACAGCGCGTACTCGGCCGTCCAGTTGCCGATACCCTTGATCGCGGTAAATGCTCTCAGAAACTCATCGCGCGGCTCTGTTGGATCAAGACGCAGCTCCCCCGAGGACACGGCGGCAGCAACGCGGCGTATTGTTCCGGCGCGCGAACGAATAATGCCAAGGCTCTCCAGCCGCGCCCTCCTCAATCGCTCGGGCGCGGGGAAAGTGGCCGCAAGGCCGCTGCGCTCGCGGCAGGCGTCGTCCAGAGGTTCTCCGTAGCGAAGCGCAATCCGCCCGGCCAGCGTCGTTGCTGCTTTCACGGACACCTGTTGGCCCAGGATCGCGCGCACGATGTGTTCGAAACGATCCCAGACACCAGGCACGCGAATGCCCGGGCACGCATCGAGCGCTGCCGCCAGGCGTTCGTCGGCGGCAAGCACCGAACCGATCTCGTCGATTGGCGCGTCCACGTCGAAGACCTCTTTCACGCGCTGCACGACGCCGAGCAGGTCAGCGGGTGCTATCCCGTTCAGCGTGACCTCGAGTTCGCCGTCTTTATCGGTCAGCTCGACCGTGCCGGCACCCGAAGACGTGCGAATCGCGCGGCGGTACGTCTGCTTGTCGACACTCTCGACGCCGTCCAGTGCTCGCGCCGCAAAAAACCGGCACAGCGCGGACCAATCGTACGGTTGCCGGTACGGAAGACGCAACGTCAGGCCGCTCATCGCCTGGCCTTTGCCGCGCCGCTTGCGCAGCTCACTCGGCGACCGGTGCCAGGCCTTACGGATGGCGTCGTTGAAACGCCGAGTGCTGCCGTAACCCGCAGCCACGGCTATGTCAGCCATTGGCAATGCGGTCTGATCAATCAGCTTCTTCGCGAAATGCAGCCGCTGCGTGTGCGCAACCGCCTGCGGGCTCGCGCCGAGGTGTCTCACGAACAGCCGGCGCAAGTGGCGTCCGGTCACGCCCAGACGATCGGCGAGCTGTTCCATGCCGGCCTGATCGAGCGCCCCCTCCTCGATCAGCTTCAGGCCGCGACCTACGGTTGTCGACGTACCGTTCCACGCCGGACTGCCCGGCGCGCACTCGGGGCGGCAGCGCAGACACGGCCTGAAGCCCGCCTCGCCGGCCGCCGCAGCCGTCGCAAAAAACAGTACGTTCTCGAGACGAGGCGAAACCGCCGGACAAACGGGCCGGCAGTAGATGCCCGTCGTCTTCACGCCAATGTAGAAACGCCCGTCGAAACGGCGGTCCCGCGACAGCATGGCGCGCTCGTAAACAGAAGTGTTCCGGACGGAAGGCATAGGTCGAGTATACGCCTCACCCGGAACGCCACTGGCCAGAATCGGACCTCTACGTGGAGAAAAAAATCAAAAAAAAAGCGGGCGCGGCTTTGCGCGGCGCCCGCTGCGGGCTGGGGAGAGCCCTTGAAAGGCCGGCGGGGGGGACCGGCCTTTGTATTGCACTTTGTTTACTTACCAGAAGCCTAATCGTGAGACCGGCCTTTGTATTGCACTTTGTCTGCTTGAACAGCCAGTTATTTAGACCGGACTGTTCCTTCATTTATTACACGTTTTGCTTACGCTTTCCTTACGCGGCATCGCGGCTGTTGATGATGCCGCGGCCTTCGAGCCACGCCTGGAGGTCGTCGGCACCACCAATCCGCTGGCCGTCGACGAACACCTGCGGGAACGTCAGCGCTTCGGACACCGCACGCAGACCGCGGTCGGTGTAGTCACGGTTCAGCACCAGCTCTTCGTATTCGATGCCGGCGTCGAACAACAGCCCTTTGGCTCTTGCACAGTGCGGGCAGCCGGGACGGCTGAACACGGCTACATCGAGGGGCGATTCCGCTTCCGGATTCAGATACTCGAGCATCGTGTCGGCATCCGATACATGGAAAGGGTCGCCGGGCTCTTCAGGCTCGATGAACATCTTTTCGACGACACCATCGCGTACGAGCATGGAGTAGCGCCAGGAGCGTTTGCCGAACCCCAGGTCTTCCTTACCGACCAGGAGGCCCATGCCGTCCGAGAAATCGCCGTTGCCGTCGGGCAGGAACGTCACCCGATCCGCATTCTGCGCGCGTTTCCACTCGTCCATGACAAACGCGTCGTTAACCGATACACAAATCACGTCGTCGACGCCGTTGGCCTTGAACAGCGGCACGAGCTGGTTGTAGCGCGGTACGTGCGCCGAGCTGCAGGTTGGCGTGAATGCGCCCGGCAGCGAGAAGACCACAACGGTCTTGCCGGCAAACACGTCGTCCGAACTCAGATCCAGCCAGTCGTGATCCTTGCGGGTCTTGAACGTCACGTCCGGGACGCGCTTTCCTTCGATATTAGCGAACACTTTTTCTCTCCATGTATCTATTGGGTAATAACTCAGGCCAGCATGCTGCGAAGCATCCAGGCGTTTTTCTCGTGAATCTGCATACGCTGCGTCAGAAGATCCGCGGTTGGCTCATCGCTGGCCGCCTCGGCCGCGGTGAACACCTCGCGAGCGGTGCGCACGACCGTCTCCTGACCCTTGACGAGCTCACGGATCATGTCTTCGGCGGACTCGTCGCCAGTTCCCTCGCTAACGCTCGTGAGCTTCGCGTACGCTGCGTAGGAACCCGGCGCCTTGACGCCCAGCGCCCGGATACGTTCGGCAATGTCGTCCACGGCTGTCGCCAGTTCGGTATAGTGCTGCTCGAACATGAGATGCAGCGTGTTGAACAGCGGCCCTTCGACGTTCCAGTGGTAGTTGTGCGTTTTCAGGTACAGCGTGTAGCTGTCGGCCAGTAACTGCGAGAGACCGGAGGCAATCTTTTCACGGTCTTCCGCGTTGATTCCTATGTTTAGTTCCATGGTGTTGTCTCCTCATTTGCGAACTATTGTAGGGTTGCGCTCTTATGAAATAAAATGATTTATTTCGGACACAATATTCTATTATTTAGATCATCATGCACTCCTCCAAGCTGCCCTCCACCAAACAGCTGCGCTACTTCGTCGCGCTCGCCGAACACGGCCATTTCGGTCGTGCGGCGGAAGCCTCTTTCGTCTCACAATCGGCGTTCTCCAACGCCATCCGCGAGCTCGAAACGCTCCTCGATGCACAGCTCGTAGACCGCACGAACCGTAACGTCACGATTACGGCGCTCGGCCAGCAGATCGCCGTGCAGGCACGGCTTTGCCTGCAGGACGTACAAACCCTCGTCGAAATGGCCGCTGGCCAGCACACACCGCTGACCGGTGAACTCAGGCTTGGCGTCATACCCACTATTGCGCCGTTTGTTCTGCCAAAAGCCCTGCCGCGACTGCGGCGCGCTTATCCCAAGCTCAAGCTGTTCCTGACCGAAGATCAGACACAGCGGATCGTGGAACGCATGATGGACGGCGAACTGGACGTGCTGCTTCTGGCGTTACCCTGGCCCGTGCGCGGCGTCGACGAATTGCCGCTGTTCAAGGATCGCTTTTGCCTCGCTTATCGGCAAGGCACTTCGCGGGTCGACCCTGAAAACTATCGTTTCAGCCGACTCGATGCTGACAGCGTTTTGTTGCTGGAAGACGGGCATTGTCTGCGAGATCACGCGCTGGCGGCCTGCAAGATCAGGAACACGCAGAAGCTCAGGAGTTTCGCCGCCTCGAGCCTGCTGACGCTCGTCGAAATGGTGGACGCGGACTTGGGCATAAGCTTCCTGCCGGAAATGGCGTCGGGTTCCGCCTTGCTCAAGAACACTCGGGTGAAACTGAAGCCGCTCGAAGATTCCAGCTATCGGACGATCGGTCTTGCCTGGCGCAAAGGCTCGCGACGGGTAGAGGAGTTCGAACTGCTGGGGCAGTTTTTCAGCGAGAACCGGTAGCCAAAGTCGCTTTCCTGGCGCGAACCGTTCGGCCGCGTCTCGCGATCGACTAGCCTTTTTGTGCGCGGCGCGGCTCGAGCAGTATCGGCATGGCCCGCATCACGGGCAGCTCCGTGGGCCGGCCGACAAAATAGCCCTGCACCATGTCGACCCCCAGCTCCGCCAGCAAGGTCAGCGTCTCGGCGTCCTGCACGTATTCAGCCACCGTCTGCATCCCTGCTTCCCTGCCCACTTCGGCAATCAGCCGGATCATCTTCTGGTCGACGGGTTGCTGCGGCAGGTCGCGAACGAAGGTGCCATCGATTTTGATGTAGTCGAACTTCAGCTGCTGCAGGTAGCTGAACGAGCTGTAACCCGTACCGAAGTCGTCGAGCGCGAACTGACAACCCAGCTCGCGCAGGCCGGCAATCTGCTTGTCGACATGCAGCGGGCGGCGGATCGCGAGGCTCTCGGTCACTTCGAAGATGATTCGCTCCGGCGGCACCGAGTACTTCGAGAACATCCTCTCGACGTATGCCGCAAGGTCTTCGTTTTCGAAGGCGTGTGCGGACAGGTTGATCGAGAAGCTGAGTTTCTCGTCGGCCGCAACGTATTTTTCGTAGGCTATCGCTGCGTGACGAATCACCCAGAAGTCGATTTCGCTCATGAGTCCGAAGCGCGCCGCCGACGGCAGGAACGCGTCGGGAGACACAACTTCGCCGGTGTCCGAGATCAGGCGTATCAGGAGTTCGTGGTGTGTGGTTTCGCCGCTGTCGATCCGGTTGATGGGCTGAAAACGCAACGCGAAACGATCTTCGTCGATGGCGGTTCTCAGGCTGTTCATCCAGCCGACATCGGTGCGCTTGCGGCGATCGGCAATGTTCGATTCCGTAAACGCCACCATGCGATTGCGGCCGGCCTGCTTGGCCTCGCGGCAGGCCAGATCCGCCTGGTGCAGCAGTTCGTCCGTGTGCAGGTTGTCGCCGCTGATCAAGGTCATGCCAATACTGCAGTGGACGTAGAAAACCCGACCATCCTCGACATGCGCCATACGCCGCATGTTGTTCAGGATCTGCTCGGCGAGCGCTTCGGCCCCCTCCTGATCGGTATGCCGCGCAAGGACGACAAACTCGTCACCGCCAAAACGCGCAACAATGTCGCTGATGCCGACGCTCCGGCGCAACTCGTCGGCGACCTTGCACAGCAGGCGGTCTCCGGCCGGGTGGCCGCAGGCGTCATTGATGTATTTGAACTGATCGAGATCGATGAACAGCAGCGCGCTGCTGTGCCTGTGGCGCATGACCTTGATCGCCTCACGCTTCAGCACTTCGAGAAAACGGCGACGGTTGTACACGCCGGTCAGGCTGTCGTGGTGCGCCAGCTCGCGAAGTCGCGAATCGCGTTCGCCGAGCGCCGCCACGGTGGTCTGCAAGGCGTCGACAATATCGGACATTTCCGTATGGCGTGCGGGCTTGAACTGGACGTTGAGATCGCCGAGCGCAAGATCCCGGATCGGCTGCTCGAGATCCGATACCGAACGCAGTGCCCTGCGCAGCACGTAGCGACCGTAGAAACCGAGCGCAACCAGCAACAGCAGCAGCACGGCAACCGCGGCGCGCATGTTACCGAGCAGCCGGTCGTGGAAAACCGCGAAGTCGAGCTGAATGGCAATGAAACCGAGCAATTCGACGTTCGGTGCGCCGGCGCTGCTCAGCGGATTCTCCGAGAACAGCGCCTCTTCGGTCAGCGATTCCGACCAGACGGGGGCCAGGATTTCGAAGCGTCTCGGGTTCAGCACGCCACCCACCATCATGTAAGGCTGCTCGGTCCCGATGATTTCGCTCGCCGATTTCAGCTTGCCAGCGCTCAACTGCTGATCGACTTCGGCTTCGGCGCCAAACGCAAACTCGGCTTGTCCATCCTTCGAGTAATACTGGACGTTCCGGATCTCGGGATAGCGTTCCACGTAGGCATCGATACGCAGGAGGGCTTCATCGTCGTTGGTGAGATACAGCGGCGAAGCCAGCTCGTTCAATTCGTTGGTCCACTGCTGCGCCCAGCGGCTGTAGTTGTCCTTGAGAACCCACTGACCGCCCCAGTACAAACCGGCGACAGCCAGCGAACCCGCCAGTGCCGCCGACACCAGCTGGATCGTCAGGATCTCGTTCACGAGCCCGCGCTTGCCGGGCCGATCGCAAAAACGGCGCCATTGCCGGCTCAGCACGCGGCGCAGCCAGCGCAGCCTGACGAGTATCGCCCTCATTGCGCGCTCACGATACCGGGTTCCGCGGTGACGACGCGCACTTCTTTCAGGGCCGTCAGCGACGGCACCGACTCGACGCCGCTCGCGCGAATCTGATCGATGATGTCCGCGATTGCGGCGGCCACGTCGCTGGCCACGCTCGACAGGCTCAACGACGCTCCGAGTTTGAGCATCCCGTCGTTCTGGGCAGCGATGCGGACCTGCTGCCTCGACGCAATGGCGCTCATCTCGGTGAGGATTCGGGCACTCAGGATACGGCTGTCGGGAAACAGCCAGAATCCGTCGATGTCGCGACTCATGCGTCGAAACGTGTACAGCGTTTCCTGATCCGATGACGATACGTGCACACGCAACTCGACATCGTGCGCATCCGCTGCGGCGCGCGCCTCGGCAAGCAGCGCATCGTGACCTTCTCCGATGATGAGCCCGATGGACCGAACGCTGGGGTCAAGTGCAAGCCATTCCTCGAGCTGCAGCTCGAGCGGTGCGTAAGCGGCGACCGCCCGGGAGTGTTCGCCGAGCAGGGGAAATGCGTGATAGTTGAACACCTGGCTGAATACGACGGGTGCATCCGCCATCGCCACGGCCGTGCGCGCCGCGCGCAGCCCAATCGCCACGACGGCGCTGGTGCCCGCGTCGTTGACCTGACGAATGACGCTGACGGGCGACGCCGGACTTCCCTGCAGGTCGTAAATCGCCGCATCTTGATAACGGAGGCGAAGCTCGGCGGCGACATCCGCGTAGGCCGGCTGACGCCCCGACACTATGATCGTTATCGGCTCCGCCGGCTCGGGTTCCGGCATCAGTTGGGGCTTCGGCCGTGGTTTGGGAATGCTCGTTTGCGGTACGGCATCGTCGTTGTCGGCAGTGCCCTGGACAACCTCGACAACCTCGGGCACCGGCTCGACCGACGGCGCGAACGGCGACGTCGTGCAGCCAACGCAAAGTGCGGCAAGCGCCGCCAGCACTGCCGCTGTCCCTGCCCTTGAACTCATCCTAAGCGCACCCTTATGAAGGAGAAGGTTCCCGTTGCGATTCGATCGCCGGCGAACTCCCGGGCCGTGACCGAACCCGCCTTGTATAGCAAATACGGTCGCGCGTAGCTGCCGACCAGATCGTTGATTTGACTTTGCTTTTGTGGCGGCCCCAGAACACCGCAGATAGGGGACTGCTCGCCGGCGGCTGTCGCGAAACGGTTATCGCTTGGATTATGTAAAGACTAGTACGCTGGTCGGCACGCGGCTCGCGCGCACGACTATTGTCTTATTGGACGAGTTCTATCGGGCAACGTTGAAACGCGTCCGTCGGTAACGAGGCTCTTCTATTTCCTCGAAAATGGCGTAGGCGAAGTCTTCCCGGGAGATCTGGGACGGGGCGCCGTCGGGGTCGCGCAACAACTCGTCGCCGCCCCAGCGAACACGCCCGGTACGGCCCTCGAGTCTCAGGCCGTTCGGCGGTGTGGCGATCGTCCAGTCGATCGTCGACGCACGAAACGCATCCAGCGCAATCTGATGCCCCTCGAACATGGGAAGATTCGGATGATCCTCCTTCACGTGGTCGAGCTCCAGCAGACTCTTGCCGTCCCGGTACACGAGCGTAAACAGGTTGCCGACAAAAATCAGACGGGGGCCGTCTTCACCCATGGGCGTCAGCACGTCGATCAGCGACTCCGCTGCCGTTGCGGCAATGTAGGTTGCGGGGTTGCGGTCGGTCGGCGTACCGCCGACGGAGACGATCACGGTATCGAAGCCGGATACGAGACGTCGGGTTGCATCGCGATCGAGTATGTCCGAAACCACAACGTCGATACGACCTTTGTAAGCATCGAGCCGAGACGTGGTGCGGGTGACGCCGCTGACCTCGTAACCGCGCATGAGCGCCTCGTCGACGATCTTGCTGCCTATGCGCCCACTGGCACCGTAGATCAGAACCCGGGGCGGTTCGGCATCGCCGGCTCCGGGCGATTCGCCGGCGTCCGCCGGACCGGCTGCGAGTAAAGCAACAAAGAGGGTCTGCAACGAGCAAAGCATTCGAAACATCGCGACACACCTTGGCGGGAAAACCCGGGATCTCATAACGATACCCCGGGTTTGACCGACCTGCAGACAGGAGTTCGGAACGCTTTATCGCATTATTCGCACGTCTTATCGCGCGCCGCTCGTCGAGGACAAGCTCGTGCCGCCGACCTCCGGCTTGAGGTCCGAGTGCAGGATCTGCACGACCACGGAGTCGGAACCGGCCGCCAGCACGTCATCCGCCAATGCCCGTATTTCTTCGAGTGTGGTCGCGCGGAGAGTTTTCTCCCAGACCCGGTGCTGCTCGATACCGCGACGCTCGCTCTGGGCATCCTGCAGAACCCGAAGCCAGTAGCCGTTGGAGTGCTCGTTGTCGTCGAGGTCCTCGAGTATCGGCGTCATCGCGCGTGCCAGGTCGTCCTCGCTGATATCGCCCGCTCCCATGGCGGCGGCCACATCCGCAATACGCTTCTGAGTAGCATCGACGACTTCGGGCGGCACCTCGAGCGAAACCCGCAAATAGCCGTAGCCCGCCGCAACGTCGTCACCGTGTACGGCAACACCCGGCGAATACGTCACTGCGGCGTCTTCGCGGATTTCGGTCACCATCTTGTGCTGCACGATCGCGCGTAGCACGCGCATGCGCGCGGCAACCCTCGGATCCAGCGCATCGGGCGCCGACCAGAACATTTGCAGCAGCGCCTGATCGGCCTCGCCTTCGTGCCAGTAAGTAACAACCTCACTCACGTCTCCCGGAAACTCGAGCCTCTCCATCTCCGGATACTTGCCGCGTTTACTCGGCCGTTCCGCCAGAGCGCCGAAGGTTGCGGCAACCGCGGATTCGATCTCGTCGAGGGTCGCGTCGCCGACTACCGTCATTTCTATGGCGCCGCCGGTCAGCTGCGAGCGCAGCCAGGGTTCGGCTTCCTCGTGGGAAGGTGACAGGAAATTGTCGAGATCGTCGAAACCGAAGCGCCGGTCGCCGGAGCGGATCAGACGCGGCACTTCCTTGGACGCGACGCCGGTAGGGGTCGAATCGTGGGTGTCGTACCACGCCCGCATCTTCTTCTTGTAGCGCTCCCCGGCGTCGCGACGCAGGCCAGGCCGAACGGCGTATTCGGCCAACAGCCTCAGTAGTGGCTCGAGGGAATCGGACTTGCCCGCGCCGCTCAGAAGAATGGAATCCGAATCGCGATCGAAGAACAATCGGAGGTTGAAGCCTTGCTGCGACGCATAGGTTGTCACGTCTAGACTCTCGAAGTCCTCCACCCCGCCGTGCATCAGGAGGTTCAGCGCAAAACGGCGCAGACCTTCATCCTTGCGCGGTAACGACAGCGCGCCGTCGCCGACACGAACGACGACCTGCACCTGTTCGTCAGCGAAGTCGGTCGACTTCACGTTCAGCCGGACGTTATTGGCGAAGGTAACGTAGTGCACATCCAGAGCATCGTCGGTGATGCGCGCAACGGTCTCGCCGGGCTCTCCCAGGGGCTCGAAGGCGACGGTCGTGATCGACTCTTCGAAGGGTTCGACCTCCGTTTGCCGGCTCTGCTCGATGGCCGCGCGGGTTTTCCCGGCCACGTTTTCGATAGATTCGCTCGAAGCAACAAACGTCGACACCGACTCGCCGTTGTTCCAGCGTTCGCGGAACGCCGCATTGACTTCATCCAGTGTCACGCTGTCGGAGAACCGGTTGAACAGCGCGAGGCGATCATCAGGGTGCATGACCACCCGCTGATTTCCGTAGTCCCTGACGATCAGGTCGACCACACCGTTGCCGAAACGGCCGTGTGTCGGCTGCGTCTCGGAGCGCTCGGCCCGCGCCTCGGCCGAGGTGCGTAGCCGGGCAAACTGCCGGTCGAACTCCGCTTGCGTAAACCCGTACTCGAGAGCGCGACGCAACTCCTGCTCAGTGGCGCCAATGGCTTCCGCCCAGTCCTCCGGCTGACTGCCGATGCGCACGGATGCATAACTGGCGACACCGGAATAGTCGTTGCTGGTCGCCGAGCCGCGCAACAACACGCTGTCGGGCTCGTCACTCAGCTTCCTCAGTCTATGACTCAGCATCAGATCTCCGATGCCGCTGACAAGCCGCTCACGCCGGCGCTCCGAGTTGTCGACCTGTTCCTCGTACGGCATCAGGTTGGCCATCGTAATCGTGAGCATCGTTTCGGGATCGTGGTGGTACACGACTTTGCCGGGCTCGATTACGGCTGGTGCTGCCTTGGCGATCGGCGCCGGCTCCGTGCCGGGCCGCCAGTCGCCGAACGTGGTCTCGATGCGCTCGATCACCGAGGCCGGATCGACATCGCCGACAAAAACCAGGAATGCCTTTTCGGGATGATAGTGCGCTTCGTAGAACTCGCGCATCTGCTCGGCGTTGATGCTGTTGATCGTCTCTTCCGTGCCGATCGGCAGCTGCTCGAGCAAACCGGAACCGCTTGCGAAAAACTCGATCTGCGCCAGCAGAAGCCTGAACGGCGTCGTGTTGCGCGTGCGCTTCTCCGCCAGAATGATGCCGCGCTCGCGATCGATCGCCCCCTGATCCAGGGTCAGTTTGTCGGCGGTTTCGCGGAACAGCATGAACGCCTCGTCGATGACCGCGTCGTCGACGTTCGGCAGATTCAGCTTGTAAACCGTTTCATCGAAGCCCGTGTGGGCGTTGGTATCGGCACCGAAGGACAGGCCAAAGCGTTCGAGGCGCGGCAGCAGCTCGCCCTCCGGGATGTTTTCCGACCCGTTGAACGCCATGTGCTCGAGATAATGCGCAATGCCGCGAACTTCGGGCGACTCGTCGAGCGAACCCACGGCGAACCGCAGGCGCATGGACGCGGTCCCGGGCGGCGTATCGTTATGGCGAACGGCGTAGCGCAGGCCGTTGTCCAACTCTCCGTAGATGATTCTGCTGTCGACCGGCAGGTCGCTTTGCTCGTGGGCAAACACCGGGCGCTCAAATTCTTTACCATGTGCAAAAGACGCCAGCAGCACGCAGGCTGCACTCATTAGAAACAAGAAGAGAACCACCGTTTGTCGATACACCATTGCTCGCACTGCCTCCGAAACGATTCAACGTATTCCTCAATAGACGCAAGTGGTCCGAAAGACCTCAACCGTGTTTCAGCGGATTGGTTCGATTCGCAAAAACACCGGAGGTGTTCGGCTGGGCTTACGTCGGAGTTGTTGAAGCGCACAGCTAATTGAGCGCACGGATAACTCGTTTCGGGGGAAACCAGCATGCCCACAACCAGAACCATCCTGACCGGCCTTTTGGTCGCATTTTCCTTCACTGTAACCGGTTCGCCGCTGTTTGCAGCCGATGACGATCTTGCGACCGTATTGAACCGGGTCGCCGGCGAAGCGGATGTCGAGATTCTGTTCTCGCCCGATGTCGTCGCGGAGAAGCACCCGGGTTCGATGGAGACCGAAGGCTCGCCGGAGGTGGTCCTCGAACGCATCCTCGAAGGCACAGGGCTCACGGCAGAGCAGACCAGTCCGAACGTTTATGTGGTTCGCAACGCCCATATGGATGACCGGCAGCCTCAGATGACGGCCGTGGACGACTCCCCGGCTGGCGGCGCACGAGAACCCGCAGCCGCGGGCATTGGTGCGATCGAAGGCCGCGTTGTCGACAGCCTCTCGGGCACAGGCCTCGCTGGCGCCGTGGTCAGGGTCGTGGGCACCGACATCAGCACGACCACCGATCAGCGCGGTTTTTTCCGCTTCGGCGCGGTCGCCAGTGGCCGCCTCGATGTCGAGGTGGACTACATTGGCGCTGACACGCAGAGCAAACCCGTCATGGTGTTTGCCAGCCAGACCGTCATCGCCGATTTCACGATGAACCTCGGCGAGCGTGACACGATCTACGTGTACGGCAACCGCTCGTCGTTCCTGCAGGCGCTCAACCAGCAGCGCAACGCGGAGAACAACAAGACCGTCGTGTCGGCGGACCTGCTGGGGACGTTTCCGGCGGAGACCGTGGCTGAGGCGCTGCGCCGGGTGCCGGGCGTTACGTTCACGCGCGACCTCGATACCGGCGAAGGCAACAAGGTATCGGTGCGCGGCATTACGTCCGAAGGCATCAATCTGCAAGTCAACGGTATCCAGCTCCAGGGCACGGGTATCGAGCGCGCCGTGGACCTGACCGGCTTCCTCGCCGACAACATTTCGCAGATCACGATTCAGAAGAGCCTGCTGCCCGAGTTCGAAGCGACGGGCAACGGCGGTCTCATCGAAATCGAAACCAAGAGTGCCCTCGACTACGGCGAACGCCACCTGAGTTTCGGCGTCGAGCGCGAGTTCAGCGGCATCGACGAGTTCGGTGACGAAACGCAGTACAACGGCTCGGGTGTCATACAGCTATCCGATACATTTGCTGTCGGCCTGAACGCGCAGTTCCGGACGACTGAGCGCAGCAACGTAAGTACAGACTACTCGAGTATCGTAGCCCCGGTGTTGCCGGACGGTTTCACGAGCCTGTTCTTCCTCCCGTTTACGTTCAACTACCCCTTCGATCCGGAACTCGATGAGCGCCTGGTAACGAACGCCAATTACTTCTTCCGGGATGTCGAAAGCGACAACACCAACGGCTCCGTTTTTGCCGCATGGGATATCGGGGACTCGACCCGGCTCAGGGCAGAGTACACGCGCATAGAAACCGAGGGTGTATTCAGAATCCAACGGTCGACAAATCAGGCGCTAACCGGGGCGTTGACGATGCCAATCCCCGAACTTGGCGGCGAAGAGCGCCGGCGCAGCTATATTCGTGCGCTCCGGCCGACGAACGGCATTAACGAAACGGATCAGACCACCACGACAGACGTTCTGAGTCTGCGTGGCGAGTCTGCCTTCAACCGATGGACATTCACTTACGATCTGGGCTACACGCGGTCGGAGAACGAGAGTCTGGAATACTCGATCAACACGCTTTCCGACCAGAACACGGATGTGTTCAATCTGCTTGATTCGAACTCCTATATCGTTAACCCAGACGGAAACGGTGTCGATCGTATTGTTGGCGGCGCGTTCAACTCGGTTGGGGACCGAATCCCCGCGATTGCGCTCAGTGACGCCGGCCGCAGTTTCCTGCTGAACCCGGACACTTACTACATTGCTTCAGCTATCGAAAGACAGCGGACCAATGAAACCGAGAACGCGTCACTGAGGTTCAAAGCTCAGTATGACTTCGCCGGCGAACGGCTGCGCAACATCAAGTTCGGTGTTCAATACAACGACGTCGAGCGGCTCAATTCCGACGACGTGCTGTCGAACGCCAATATCCCGACGGCGCGGAGTTTCTCGCGGCTCGCGGCTACCCGCCAGTTCCTGAGCGACTTCTCCGGGAATCCGTTCTTTGTGCGCAACCTTGGCATTATCGGCGCGGGTGACACGTCGGCTGCGTTTCTGCGAGCGGGTACGGCGCGCTCGTTATTCGAACAGGTAGCAGCATTCGAAGCAGCGAATCCGGGTTCTTACCGGGTGACCGACAACCTGGTTTCGCCGGAAGAAAGTGCGGGCGCAATCTCCAGCGCCAAGACCACGGAAGAAACCCTGGCCACGTTCATCCAGAGTGAAATCAACCTCGGCAACTTCACGATGACGGGCGGCGTGCGGGTCGAGCTGGTCGACTACGTCGGCAGCGCAATCAGTTCGCCCAGCGTTCGTACCGATGCCGGCGTTGCGATCGACCGGAGCGTGCTCGTCGACGCCGGGTATGTCCAGGTGTTCGACAACACCGGTTCGACGGAGAAGTTTCTTCCCAGCCTCGTGGCTACGTGGAGACCCAGTGAACAATGGGTGGGGCGATTTGCTTACAACCGCACGGTATTCAACCCGCCCATCTCGGCGATTAATCGCCCGCAACAGTTTTTTATCGACCTTCGACCCACACAGAATCGCGCGACGATCCGCGAGGGCAACCCGGATCTCGAACAGACAATCAACGACAATTTCGAACTCGGCATCGAGTATTACTTCCTTGACCGCCCGGCCTACGTGAAAGCCGCTGTCTTTTACAAAGACATCAAGGACAACATCACCAATGTAAGCCTTGCCGACCAACCGGCGGACATCGAAGCGCGGGTGCGGGAGTTCCTGACCCCGCTGGAAGCCGACTCACCCGGGCTGCTCGCCGGCCTGAATGCCGACACCGAGTATCTGCTGCAGCGACCCGAAAACGGCGACGGCGGTGAGATCTACGGCATGGAATTCGAAGGCGCGATCAATCTGGATTTCTTCCCTCGGTCGTGGCCTGACTTCCTCGAGAACATTCAGCTCCTCGCCAACGTCACCTGGACCGATGCGGAGTTCCCGACGCTGGTATCGGCTCGCGACGAGAACGGCGACCTCTTCCAGCTGGAACTCGACCGCCCGCTGGCGGAACAGTCAGAATGGGCGCGCAATTTCTCGATCGCCTACGAGAGCGGCGGTTTTAGCGGCAGACTGCTGTATACCTATCAGTCCGAGCGCGTCACGTCGTATGACGAGTTCAACCTCAACACGATTGTTCCCGACGTCGAAACGCTCGACCTCATTTCGACGTACAACTTCGAGTGGAACGGCGCTCGCTACACGCTATTCCTTGAAGCGGACAACCTGTTGAACGACCGCCAGGACGGCGACGTCTTCAGGGGAACCGGCTCGTTCGGCGGCGAAGGTTCCCCGGACTTTTTCTTCCCGAACAGCCTGCTCTTTGACGGCGGACGTACCTTTACGTTCGGCATCAAGGCTTCGTTCTAATTGCAACGATGGCAACAAGAGTCAGCCACAGTCAGGATCGGCCACGAAGTAACCCATGACACGAAGTATTAACGACACAACGTGTGCGCAGCACGACGACGAGTGGCTCGAGCAGATCGTCGCCGAGTTCTCTCGTCCGCTGCGCGGCTATTTCCGGCGCCGGGTCCGTTCCGTTGCTGATGCCGACGATCTGGTGCAGGATGTGTTCACGCGACTATCGAAGCTGGAGAACCCGGCGGAGATCGATAACGCGGCGGCCTATGTGTTTAGCATTGCGGCTAACTTGCTCAGGGATCGAGCGCGGCGGGCCGGTGCGCGCCTGGCCGATAGCCACGAGCCTTACGATGAGGCAGAGCATGGCTCCGGCAGACGCGAAACACCGGAGATTCGTGCTATTGCTCGCGAAGATCTGGACGCCGTGGCACGCGTGATCGCCTCGCTGCCGACGAAAACCCGGACCGTGTTCCTGCTGCATCGCTTCGACGGTCTCAAGTACCGGGAAATTGCCGAAGTGACCGGTAGCGCGGTAAGCACGGTCGAAAAGCACATGATTGCGGCGCTGGCCGCGTTGTCGAAAAACGTCAAAGGTGATGTTCGATGACTGAGCGTCTCAGACTTCCGGAGTCCGGCCTTCCCGAGCAGGCAGCGTACTGGTTTACGCGGCTGCGCGACGAGGAGTGCCCGGTCGCAACTCGCAAGGCGTTCCAGCTGTGGCTGGACGAGGATGCTTCGCACCGTGAGGCATTTCGACGGGTGGAATACGCGTGGCAGGCTGCCGCGGGCGTGGAACACGAACCCGCCATGATCGGCTTGAGGCACGCCGCCATTCGCAAGAGCGTGAAGCCGCGATGGCGACCGCGATACGCCTATGCTGCTGCCGCGGCAATCGTCGTGCTGATCACCACGCTGCTGCTCATCGACCCTGCCGACGTCGAAGTGCCGGCGACAGACCTTGCTCAGGCAACGGCTCAGCCAGCCGCTCCCTCTTCGACCGGCGCGATCATTGAAACCGCTATTGGCGAACGTTCGACGTTCGAGCTCAGCGACGGCTCGAGCGTGCATCTCAGCACAGCAACCAAGCTCAAGGTCATGTTCTCGGCGGATCGCCGCGACATCATGCTGCTCGAGGGACAGGCACTGTTCGAAGTTGCGCACGATGCCGGCCGACCGTTTGTCGTGTTTGCGGGAGACCGGCGCATTACGGCGCTCGGCACTCAGTTCGAGGTTCGCCTCGATCGCAGGGAAGTTGCCGTCACGCTCATCGAAGGCAAGGTGGAAGTGGCTGACCTGACCGTCGGTGCAACCGGCCAGGTGGCCACCGTGCCGCAGTCCATCGAACTGACGGCCGGACAACGCGTCGACGGTGACCTCGGTCAGGCACACGACATCAGCCAGGACGACCTGTCACGAGCGCTCAGCTGGCGCCAGGGCCGCCTGGACTTCAAGAACGAGACACTTGCCGATGTAATCTACGAGATCAATCGTTATTCAATCGACCAGGTACGTCTCGCCGAGCCGGCACTCGGCGAGCTGCGAGTCAGCGGTAGCTTCAAAGCCGGCTCGGTGGAAGGTTTTGTTTCGGCCCTGACCGCCGTTTATCCGCTGGAATCGACGACCCAGGTCGCAAACTCCGGCGCGCTGGATCTTGTCGTGCGTGCACAGGATTCACGCCGTTAGACCGACCGAACGGCGGGCAGCTATTCCGCGCCTCAGGGGCTAATGCTCTCCAGCGGATCGACCCCCAGCGCCTGCAGAATACTGATCGAGGCAAACATACCGTCACGCCAGTTGTTCACGCGCCGCTGCTGCACCTGCAGCAGGTTCTGTTGCTCGCGAATGAGATCGAACGCCGTGGCGTCACCCGTCTGGTAAAGAATTCGCGTCGTCTCGGTCACTCGCGCCTGAGCCGCCGCCTGGCGCTGCTGAATCTCGATCTGCAGCGTGTTCTCGTACTGATCGTTGAGTGCGTTTTCGATCTCGCTGAGCGCGTCGATGATCGCGTCTTCGTAGGCAAGAATTGTCTGTTCCCGAAAGATCTCGCTCTGCCGGATGTTGCGATCGCGAAAGCCGTTGTCGAACAGCAACGTACTCAGGCTGGCACCAATGTTCGACGCAAGTGAATCGCCGGACAACAGATCGCTCAGGCTGCCGGCGCTCGAGGACGCGCTCGCCGTTGCGTTCAGGCTCGGCAACCACGCCGAGCGGGCGTTTTCAACGGACAGGTTCGCGCTGCGTATTGCGCGTTCCGCCACTCTGAGATCGGGCCGATTGCGGAGCAGTTCGGCGGGCGCCGCGGGATCGAGGCGCGGAATGCGGGTTTCGACGAACGGCACTGGCGACAGACCGAACTGCTGTAAAGGTTTCCCGAGCAGAGCGGCCAGCGCCTGCATTGTGGACTGCCTGACGATGCGGGCCCGCTCGATGTTGCTTCGCAGCGTTTCGATGCGTACATCGAGCTGATCGAGCGGCTGCCGGGTAATGGTGCCGGCCCGGAAATTGACCTCCGTCAGGCGGCGCTGTTCGCCCAGTATGCGGAGCTGCTCCTGCTGCAGCCGAATCGCCTCGTCCTGCTGGCGTATGCTGAAATAGCGCCGCGCAACCTGCGCGGCGATCGAAATGCGCGCCGTTTGCAGACTGTCCTCGCTGTTGGTCACCGCCAGCATCTGTCGTTCGACGTCGTTGCCGACTTCCCGCCAGAGATCCACTTCGTAGCTTGCCAACCCCGAAAACCCGTAGGTCTGCACCGTGCTTGCATCCCGGCTCCGACTTACACTCGCATTGGGTCCGGTCAGAGTAAACACGGGGAACAGCCGTGTGCGGGCGGCTTCGAGATTGATTCGAGTCGCTTCGACGGAAAGGCGCTGCCGCTCGAGCAGCAAGTTACTCTGCAGCGCTTGTGCAATGAGCCCGGTCAGCACCGGGTCGTCGAACGAGTCCCAGGCCAGCGTCGCAGAGTCATCGAATCGGTAGCGGTCGATGAACGCACCGGACTCGAGTTCATCGGCAATCCCTGCCGAGTCCGTACGGGATGGGAACGGCACACAAGCCGTGCTTAATCCAAGCACGGCGACCAGCGTGGTCATCATTGCAATACGCATTAGAGTTCTTCCGCCGTCTGCTCGCCGCGCCGGAACTTGACCAGCACATCCTGCCCCAGGCGCAACGGAATATCGCCGACGTTTACGATCACTTCTATGGTTGCCGCTTTGGCGTTGGGAGTGTTGCCCTGCGGCGGCTCGAGCACCGAGGAAAACACCTCCGCGACGTTCGTCACCGTGCCCTGATAGGCCTCTTCGCCGCCGCCGAGCCGGCTGACGTCGACAAGCTGACCCGGATAAACGAGATCCGCATCCGCTTCGCTCAAGCCCACGCGAATGGTCTTGTCGCGATCCGGCTTGATGAGTATGGCGGTCGAGACGTTCTGCGCCGATACGCCTGAGCCCGGCGAAATATCGACCTTGATTACGGTGCCGTCGACCGGCGCCCGAAGTTCGCGTTGTTCGAGCTGAAAGCGCGCGGTTGCCACCTGAGCTTCGCTTCGCGCTACGTCGTTGCGGCTGGTTTCGAGCGACAGCTCGCTCCGCCTGACGGCATCGAGCTGATTCTGATGCCGCTCCTCCGATATGGCGTCCTGCGACCGCTGCAAGCGACCGCGATCCGCCTCTCTCCGGTTGATATCCAGCTCGAGCCCCGCGCGCTCGAACTGGATACGCGCGTTTTCGAGCGCAATCTCCGCGTTCCTGAACGCAATCCGCTCGTCCCGATCGTCCTGAACCGCAAGCAGCTGGCCGGCGGTCACCCGTTCCCCCTCGGTCACCAGCACTTCCCGGAATACGCCGGTGGCACCCGCGGACAGCCGAACCAGTCCACCTTCGATATCGATCATGCCCCGCGTCGTTATGAGGTATTCGGAGGGGGGCATTTCGATGAGTGTCGACTGTATCTTCGAATCACCCGCAAGATTGACGCTGAAGGCAGCATAAGACAGGGCTGCCAGCAGCAGCAGCCCGAGCAACCAGGTCCACACGGATTTTGCGTACTTCGCTACAGGTCTCACAGCGTCCCCTCTCTAGTTGGCTCTTGTTGCGTTGTTTGCTGTTGCTGGCTGGCCGGCGGCGAGTTACCGGCAGGTTGATCGATATCCGCAACAATCCTGCCGTCGGCAATCCTGAGTACGCGATCGGCAAACGGCATCAGACGCTCGTCGTGAGTGACGCACAGGATCATTGCGTTGCGTTCATGCGCCGTCTGCTGGAGCAATCGGGCAACGACCGCACCGTTTTCGCTGTCGAGCGCCGATGTCGGTTCGTCGCAGAAGATGAGATACGGATCCTTCGCAAGCATGCGCGCTATGGCAACCCGCTGGTTCTGGCCGCCCGACATTTCGCCCGGCAGCGAGTCTTCGCGATCACCCAGCCCCACTTCGGCCAGTACCGTCGCGGCCTTCTCCACCGCCTTGACGCGCGACATACCCACGTAGGTCAGCGGAATGGCAATCTGCTGCAGCGCCGTAAGCGAAGGAAACAGCCCGCCGGACTGGAACACGAACCCGCAGTACTCACGCCGAAACTGGTTCAGGCGGCGTTCCGACAGCGACCACAGTGATTCGCCCTTGAACAACACCTCGCCGCCACTCGGCGCCTGCAGTCCGCCGAGCGCCGATATGAACGTCGATTTCCCAGACCCCGACGGCCCCATCAGCAAGGTCATTTCGCCCTCGCGCAGCTCGATGTCGACCGAGTCCAACGCGACGACGGTTGCTCCGCCCTGCTCGAAGGTCTTGCAAAGCGCGCTGGACTCGATGGCGACCGGCAACATTAGCGCAGCAGCTCCACGGGCTTGACGGTAAACGCAAAGCGCAGGCACAACACACCCGCTATCAGCGCGACCACCAGCAGGCAAAGCGATATCCAGAAGACGGCATCCCAGGAAATCAGCATGTCGAGGCCCAGGTAGGAAAACACCGCCTGAACGGTGAAGCCGGCCGTCACCGCCAGTACCGCACTGAGCAAACCGACCCAGAATGCGAGCTCCATCGTGACCGCCGCGATGCGCCACTGGCCAATACCCAGTGCCCGCAACGTGCCGAACTGGGGACGCAACGCGGTAATGGCGGAGCGCAGGGTCTGCGCCGTAATGATGATTGCAATCAGAATGATGAATCCGGCGACCAGCATCACCGTTCGCAACAACGTCTCTGATCGCAGGAGCAGTCTCGATACATCACTGACGTACTGCCCGGGCCGAATCGCTTCGGCAGAACGCCGTGCGAGCCACGTCGTCAACTCGGCAATAGTCGAGTCGACCTGCTCGGGGTTTTTGAGACGCAGCAGGATAGCCTGCGGAATGCGCCCCCCTCGGGTATTCTGAGGATAGAAGGTTTGCAAGGTTCTGCGCGAAATCAGGACGTTCACACGATCGTCGAATGAAGCGGAGAAAAGACCAACCACCTGCAGCGTCGCGCCGTTGAAGCTGAAATTCGTGCCCAACGCATAGCCCGTTTCAGCCGCAAGCTCCGCCGACACGAGGGCCGTGCCCGGCACGTCGAGCAACGGCTTTGCGGCAGGGTCGAGAGTTTTTGGAAACGTCATCGAATCCGAGGCCGTATTGACGGCCGTTGCTCTAAGGTCCGTTTCCCGGGGATCTCCAGGCGGCGGATTTCTATCGGTGATCAACAATCTGGAGAAATTCTCCACCACAGCCACGTTCGGGTGTATGAAGAAATTCTCCGCGCTGACGCCTCGAAGAGCGCGCATGCCAAACATGCCAGGGTTGGATCCCCTTACGATGATATCGGCGTCGAGCTCCCGCTCGAAGGCCGTGAGTTTTTGCCAGGATGCGCTGATCAGGCCCACCTGTAGATAAAACAGCACGCCCGTAAGCGCAACGACAAGCACGGCGGCCAAGTAACGGCGCCATTCATGGCCAATCGTTATGCGTGCTAGCGACATGGAGACTTGCGGTGACTATCGACTGACATGCTGGATCCGATACCAATACCTGCTATTGGAACTACTGGGATGCACGCAGCGCGAAGAAAGACGCAAACGCCGACGAGCCGTGACAGACCTATTCTTTATATAGACGCAGCGGCGCCGTGGTACCTCCAATCGACTTGATTGCAAACACGCCGAGCAACGCATTCTCGGGCAATAAACGAGATAGACACCGGGAAAGGGTTATTTCTGGTGTTGCGAACGCAACGAGTTGTGCCGGCGCGCTGCCAGCGCGCTAGAACCGATAGCTGAATCCAGCGGTCAACAGCCCGCCGCTTTCATCCCTCGAGCCGCGGAAGTAGCGTCCCTCGAGACGAAACGCCAATTGTTCGCCGACGCCGAAATCGGCACCCGCGCCGAAGACCCAGGCGTCGTCGCCGAACAGATCGGGAAATCCGTCCGGGTCGACGTCAGTCCAGTAGACGGCTGCTCCGGCAAGTCCGTACAGCTCCACGTTGTCGGATACGGGCAGTATCAGTCGTCCGACGAGATCGATACCTGCCGCTTCGATCTCGGTATCGACGGAGTTGATCGTGTCGTCCGCCCTGCCGAGGTCGAAAATATCGACCCCCAGCGCAAAACTCCGGGTGAAGCGATACTCGACGCCAATGAGGTAACCAAAATCGTCACCACGGAAGGTCTCGTCTCCGTCCTCGTCGCGAATGACGCTGGCGCCGAGCCCCGCGTGCGCGGCAAAACCGGTCCGGGACTGGGCGCTGGCGACCGGCGCCTCACCCATTGCAGATAGAAACACGGCTATGACGATCAGGGTGCGAAACATGAATGGCTCTCCGCAAGACAAAGCAATTATCGGAGTCTGATCGCCATTGGCGCCGCTGTCATCTCGCGACGTCAAAAACCGGCGAACAAAGTCGTACGACTGGAAAATTCTATACGACCCAACGTAGTGGAGCTCACGTATTCCGCTTGCCGCGACTCATCGCTAGAATTCGCTCAACAAAAACAATCGGATGTGCAGCGTTGATGTCCAACCTCAATGGCCGACTAATCCTGCTGACATTGACGGCGTTCATGGCCTCTGCCTGTTCGTCCGTCACGAATCTCGTGTCGCCCGACGCAGAAACCCTCGACAGACTGCCCGGCAATCACGGTGTCGTGACTCTCAGAGTTGCCGATCTGGCGGGCGGTATTCCTTTCGACCGCGTCACCTTCGAGTCCGTAGAATCCAACGGCTCCGCGAGCGGATCCACGCGACGTATCGACGCGCGTAACGTCAGCGAACTCGGGAGCAGCGAGTATGTCGCCGTCATCAAGGCGGGTGAATACACGCTGTCCGAGCTGTTCGGGAAGGCCGGCATTGCGGATCCAAGCCTGGTCCGGCGCGTCGAATCGACGAAGGAACTGGGCACGTTTACGGTCGCCGACGGCGAACTGACGAACCTGGGCACGGTCTTTTACTACCCGGCTCCCAGCGGGGACCGCTACCGCGACCTGCTCATGCGCGGCAACCGGTTCCCTGACGTGGAGAACCTGCTCATTACGCAGTACGCCGCGCTCGAACGCTCCCTGGAGACGCGCGATCCGCCGCTGACGTGGAATCGAGCCTTGCCGGTCGGCGACTCCGATCACACGAATCTTGCGCTCAATCCGATCGCTTTGGATCAGGCGTTCACGTTCGACGACGAGGTAGTCATTCTCTCGCGGCTGGGCGGTATGCTCCGCGGCGGCGGGGGACAGGGATGGCGTGCGGATGCGGTCGTTTCCGACGACGCCGTGGTCTTCGTCGACAAAAACCAGCACGGCGACATGGTCGCCGTCACCGAAGACGGCAGCCTCTTTCTGCAAAGCGCAGGAGAGCAGGGCTGGTCACAGCTTGAAGAACCCGAGGCACCGGGCAAACTGATTACGGCGACGATTAACGACGAGCGCTCGATACAGACCTTCATACAGAGCGAATACACGCTCACCGTTTTCGATGCCCCGGCGGTTGCGGCTCCGGACTGGATTGCGCGAATCGCCTACAGACCGGATCTCGGCTGGCAAAACCTGTCCAACGGTGAACTCCTGAGCACACCGAAGAGAGAACGATGGAAGCCCGGGCAGATGCGGCGGACCAAGATTCCGGAGTACGGCCCCTTGAGGCGCGTGTCCTTCACGCGCGCGGGCGAACGGCTTGCGCTTACGGTCCGATCACGGGTTTATGCCTTCGACAAAGAATCGGTCGAGGTTTCAGAAGTCGACACCGGTTTCGACGTTCGCCGGCTGTCGAGCAACGGTCGTCTGCTGATTACCGGTGAACACGCGTTCGCCGGAGCCGCCGTGGGACGCCGCTGGAGCAACGGACTGCACGGCCGCTGGCGCATGCAGACACTCGCCTTCAACGTATGCCCGCCCGACCTGTCTCCGATGCCGCACCGGTATTTCTGTATCTCCCGACACGACCACGTCCGTCACGCCTCGAACCCCTATCTCACGGCCGACGGAACGCAATACAGCATCATACTGCCGACCCGGCAGGAAGATAATACGCCGTTCTTTGCCCTGCTCCGCCCGGACGCGAAGGCCTGGGAGCGTATTGTCACGGAGACGGCGTTCCCGCAACACTGCAACCGCGTGTTCCCCAGCGGACAGGACGGCACCCTGATCATAGGCTGCAGCGGCTCGACCGGCAGGTTGTACGAGTTCGACATTGCCGAAGGCACCTACACGCTCGTGCACGAACCTGCCGCGTTCTGGCGACAGACGGAGACGCCTGTAAGCAAGATGAACTAGCTGGACGACGAGCCTTCATCAACGGCTCTGCTGCCGACTGGAGTGCGCGCAGCCGGAATCCCTGTAGAGCGTGGTCGACGCGCAACCCGAAATCCTGCGAGTACGACCAGCAGCAGCGCTACCGCCCCGCCGCCGGACGATGAATCGGGCGCCGGTGATGGCGGCGAGGGAGGCGGTGGCGCGGGTTGAGGCGGTACCGGATTCGCTCCGGGATTCGCAATGGTCGTGTTCGACACGGCAGATCGATCGGCATCTTTCAGCGCCCGTACGCGGTAGCGATACTGCGTTGCCGCCAGCGAGGTGCTATCGGTGTATGACTCTGCATTGGCCGGCAAACTGGCGAGTGGCGAAAACGACGTTCCGGCGTCGTCGGAGCGCAATACCTCGTAGCCGGTTTCTTCTGCCGATCGGTCACGCCACGTCAACGAGACCGCACCGCTTGCGGCGTCGACATTCGATGACAGATGCGTCGGGGTGACGAAGCTGCACTCACCGATATCGAGCAGGAAGTTGAGCCCGCAGTCCGTCGTGAATACCCGGGAGGTATGTCCAATGTCGGGGCTGACGGCCAGCACGTGTGTATCGTGTGCGCTCTCGCCAAAGGCGTCGCGTAAATGATGATAGTAAATCGTTGCGCGTTCGAGTCGCTGGGCTCCCTGCAGGTTGGCCTCGCAGGACCGATCCAGCGACGACGAACTGGCGTCGTTGTCGAGTTCACCCATGAGATAACGAACGTCGCGCGACGGATACTGGGCGCGAACCTGATCAGCACCACCAGCCGCCGTCACGTAGCTGTTGAGACCGCTGCTCAGACCGTAACGGTATTCATCGTAGTCGGGGCAAGCCGTGCTATCGGGCACGGCAAACTCCTCGACTGAACCGGCAACTCGACGGCGATTGTTCATGTAGACCGTCGAAGACGGATTCGAGGGTACGTAGCGAACCTGAATGCCCGCCACCAGAGCCTCGAGATCCTGCTGCAGCCGGCTGGCCGCCGCGAATCGTTGCGCGTACTGCCCACCCGCCGAGTGACCGGCAATCACGACATCGGACACTTGCGGATTGTTGTTGACCAGTTCGCGCACGACCCGATCGACAACCTCGAAAGAGCTGATGCGCCCGAGCCCGTTGTCGCGGGACAGATCACCCTGCCGCCAGCCACCGGCCCAGAACAGCGCCTCGGGGCCCAGCGCGTTGGCCGTAACGTCGTCCTCGATCAGAAACTGCGGCGCAAACACCAGCGTTTCAGTATCGAGTCCACGCGCCAGCACTTCCTCCATGACGCGCTCGAACGTAATGTTGGTGCGCGAAGCGCCGTGAACCAGGACTACGACACGTCGAATGTCGTTGCCGGCGACGGCCAGGTCGTGATTGCTTTCGAAATAGGCCGTGCGAACGTTGCCGTCGACGAGCACATCCGTTTGCTGGGAGAACAGGGTCTGCGCATCGCTCCGCCCGACGGCGGTAAGACCGGCCAACAGCACAAGCAAACCAGAAACCCAGCGCATACGATCTCGCGGTCGACCTGCACGCCAGCCGCAACCGATAACCATGAGACATCCTTTGCTGCCGGCGGCAACATGAAGAATCACGATACAAGAGCGCGCTAGTGTGAAGCGCTGTCGAACAGCGTGCGAATCCAATTCGGAATGCAGCTATTCCGAATGTGCATCAAAGGGAAGGGCGCGACACCGATGTCCGGGCGTTCGCTTTCGTCCAAGACCTATGAACACGGGGCGCTAATGCGTTCGCGCGTGGACTCTCCGGCAGGATCTGCGTTCAGGTTGACAGCAGGTTCTCGAAGGGCCTTCGCTGTTTCCACCGATACGTGCGGAAGTCGCGTTGATCCGTTGACAATATGCGACCGTGCCCCAGATGCTCCGCAAGAACGACGAGCGACGCATCCGCCAGATCCATCGGCAGATCCGCATACTTCTTCATGTAGCGCCGAATGTCGGACGCGTGCTCGCGAGTCAGATCAAAGACGTCGAAAGCGCCTTCGGCGTAATTCTCCATCAGTTTTTGTTGAGCCGGTCCACCGACATGTCGCAACAACAAATGACAGGTTTCCGCAAGAACAGGCCACGTTGTGATCAGAGGCTCGTCCAGAATCGTCAACGCGGCAACCGCGCCGGAATGATAGCGATCATTGCGGTTGGCCAGGGCCAGCCAAAACCCGGTATCAGCGATGGCGACCGCGCCCGCAGGCTGACTTGTTACGCCATGTGGCAGCAACTTCTCGTCGTCTTTATCAGGTTTATACACACAATCCGCTAACACTCGGCCGGTCAGGCGTCTTCCGCGTTTTGCCGTCTTCGTTCTCGGAAAGACTCAACGACCTTGTTCGACCCCACGAGCGCTACGGCCGCCGAGGCAAATGACAAGGGGATTACTTGCCACCCTTCGAATAAGCTGCCAATTATGCGATTCTCGAAGAAAAAGACCGGAAGAAGGAATGGAGTCAAAAGACCAATGAATCCGAAAGTCGCGACGACAAGGATATGCAGGTTATCGCGTGACTTCGCCCGTGTAGCTTGGTCTCGTGAGTTGGCGGCGCCCATAATTTCCGACTGATTCAAGTAAGCCTGTCCTAGATTGTACCTATGCCTAGTCACGCACGACCGCAGATGAAGGCTATCCGGCAGACTGTATGTAGGCCTCGATGTCGAAGCGAGTCGCTGAACCGATGCTCAACAAGGATTTGTCTACTCTTTCCAAAGTGCCTGCCGCCAACCCGCGAAATTCACACGGAATACTCTTGCGATCAGCCTCCCGCCGCATTAGCGAATACAGTGTAAATAGCGCCTCCGGCGCAATGTCGGCCCATTCAAGTGGTGCGCGCTCCTTCTCAAGATAGTGTACAAGGCGCTCGAAACTCAGCCCCGCTGCGCACCGATCCAATTCCGTCTCCTGCTTTTCTCTCAAGACATCGAGCAGGTCCAACTTCCCCTTTGGAAGTTCAGGCAGACCCCACGGTATTCTGGGCGCTGCGGATTTGACGATCGGCAGGCAAGGGTCGGAATCAATAAGCACGGAGAAAACATTGGAAATGACATTGGAAAGTACGCGCCAAGTCTCTCGATCCAAATTAGCAACACCGGCACCCAGATAGGCCTGATTAATCTTGCTCCTTGGAGCATGTTTGATCCAGATGAAGAGGTAGACCCCGTAGTCTCGCTCGACGCTTACCATATTCTTGCCGATGAACTGCCCGTGTTCTGTGATCAACTCGTCGAGAATCATTGCGTATGTGCACCCCTGTAAGCTCTTCCGTCGTGAACTCGACCCCCTCTGTTTTTAACACCCTCTTCAAACGAAAACTGGCCCATTTCGCCTTGATACCGTCCCCCGGGCCGAAGACCGCCACTCGGTATCCCACTCCCGTGATGCGTATACCTGTTTCGCTTTCGGAATGCAGTTATTCCCAATGCGCATCACATGAGGGGCAGCCGATGCCAAAATTCGGCTGTAGCGAGACCTCTGTTGCCCTTTTCCGGCTATCATATGCAATTCGCTTGTTTAATTGCGCTCCTAGCTTCTAGTTGATCCAAGTGCGTCTTTCCTAAAGCCGCTCAGATCGCGCCACAGTGTGGATGAGTCGAAACGACTCAAGGGCCACGCTGTGTATTCTCATACATACAACACAAGATTGATTGCAATAAAACTCACCCAACTACCTACCAGGAACGCAGACGCAATCCACTTCGCTCTTCGTACGCTCGATTCAGACATATCAGTTGCGGATGCACCAAACCACGTCCAATTTATGTTCCAGTCCGACAGGAGAGCCAGCAGGGCTGAGGAAGGCAACGCAACAGCCAGGAACGGAAATGCGCCTTCGTAAAAGATGCTGTCGAACACAGCCTCTACGACCAGAAGCGTCGAGTAGAGATAAAAAAGAGCAGCCAGAGTGCATAAGACCCATGCAGAGAAAGCCGGATTTCTGGACAATCGCGTCCCGGCAAAAGTGTGATAGTAACCATTGTATATAACCCGCAGTATTCGCATGGATACAAGTTCGCATTAGCTAAGAAGCTTCTTCTACGAAGCAGCAGGTGCGTACCACTCGCATCGTACTGCTGTCGTCCCAGCTGGTCCTCTTGTAGTGCCGCTCGCTCACGGTCGGGACCGTAGGCGAACTCGTCCTCGGCTGTTGGCGCCGGGTCGTTGCCTGAATGTGCCTGTCCTGGATTGCTAACTTGACTTCCGACGGATTTGAGTGCGCCTGTCCTGGGTCGATCGTTTTTTGGCTGCGCTATTTGACCCGCCTACTTTCCAGTAAAGTTAAAGCGCGAGTCGGCCAACATAGCCTCCAAATCGAACGAGGTATAAAAGCATGGCTCGAATACACCGTTTTCGGCATTCCTGATCTCAACCTTATAGGCGTAAAGTAGCAATTCAGGCTCGAGCCCGGCAAACCCGAGAACTCTAGCGTCACCAGGTGCACAGACCGCTCCCTCGATACGATTTCCGCCCATCTTCACGAGGTTTACGTAGCCGTCACTGGCAACACGAGCCGCATCATCTTCAGACAGATACAGTGACCGAGTACCTTCAGGAGATGTGTCGTTGTAAAACCCCTCCAATACTAGAGGTACTTCAACATGGGGCTTCGCGTCAGACAAGAACTCAGCGAATTCTATGTGTCGAAGCTCAACAGGCTTGACTTCAGCACCATCGTTGCAGCCGCTAAGAAACAGAAAAGCGAAGCCTAGAACAGGCGTAGCCTTGCTGGTGGTGATCACGGACAATCTTCTCCTCCATCTACAACTGTGCAGGTCCAACTTCCGTCCTCCAAAAATTCGACCCTAAGCCTTCTGGTCAGGTGGAATCTTACGTAGCCTCTTCTCTCCCGACCTATGCCCCTCTCCTGCGTCCCTTTGGTCATGAGAAAGTGGATGCTCTGAATACCGTGGCGCTGGGCGACGGGTATATAAGAATCGAAGTATCTGCGCTCTAGCTCTGCGGGTACTGCAACGACCCAATCAATCGGAGTGAGCGAACGCGCCTGTCCTAGATTGCGCTATTCGACGTCTCATTTGGCGGTTCCGCCTGAAGGTTCCTGTCTGACGCTGCGACCTATCTGGGCTGCTTGCCATTTTGACGTCTCAAAAAACTGTGCTCGATGTTTTCGCTGCTTGGTTTCGCAAACCTTGGCGCCACAACAACACGAATGATCGTGGCAGCCAAAACGGCGACAATAAACGGCCAGATAGCAATCCAAAAGATCGAAAAAATCGCGCCGACCAGAACACTGGTTCCCTCGACTACGTTGAAAGCTGTTCTCAAGGGTTCGGGGACGCTGCTGACCGTACCACACTCCCTGCAGCGCATCGCACCATCCGTTGAATACGCCACGGCTTCCATAATCGGTATGCCAGCACGAGAACAATGATTGCAAGTCAAAGCCATTGCTAGAACCTATCTAGAGGCTCTTGCCCGGGCCACTTTCGGATGCGATGCGCTATCGCGAATCGAACGAGAGCTCCCAACAAGATCTTGCAGATGCATTCGCCCCTGAGTCATGCATTACGATCTTCTCTACCAAAACCAGACCTATGCCAGACGTTTCCGGCACCTCGAAAGACCCCACGACAAACGCGTAGCCGTCTCCACAGTTACGGTATATCTCTTCGATCTCTTTCGTAGCGGCAACCAATTGGAGGCCGTAGTGTTTGCTTCGCGTGCTCGCAGTTTCACTTGAGACGAAGATCCAGAGATCACTGGATTCCTTGCTCGAAAAGTACCCATGCAGCATGACCCTCTTATTGAGGAACTTCTCACTCTGGTATCGCAAGTCGAGAATAGACGTCGATACAGGGCTTTGCTCTCCGGCTCGCGCAGCGTAAGAACACAAGGCTAAGTGGAAAAGCGCACCACAAAGCAAAAATTTGAAAACTATTCTGGGCAACTGCCTTCTCCTCTGACAACCTCACATCGGCCTCCAGCTCGCACTAAGTATACATCTCTGGGTCTGAAAACCGTTGCGAAATTCGGCCTCTGCCCCTAAATACTGGCGGAATACGTCGCGTTACCACATCGGTCGTAACATAGTACAGAGGAACCTGAGCTTCTTCGGCAATCTGCTGGTACTCAAGAAACTCGTCTCTACCAAAGACGTCGCTGGGTGACACGACCACCCAACCAACGACTTTCCCCGCTCGCTCACGACCGAAACTACTCCCTGAAATTGTTGAGCCGGACGATTCGTTCGCCCTGGTTGAATCGTAGCCAGCTGAAGTGCTGATGACGTAAAGACCCGCTCTGTTTTGCACCGCATCCATATCACGTGATCGGAGATTCTTGTATCGTATTGCCTTATCTATTGCTCGCTGGACCTCGGCCTCAAATTGCGCATCCTCATTGCCTAGATCCTCATCCGTCTCACTACTCTCAGTTGCAGCCACAACCTGAGTACCGTTCACTTCCTGCTCTTCTTCTACGACGACGCTGATTATGGTGAAGCCTCTGATAGCGTTGATGGCGTCCCCGAATACGTCATTGGATCCTCCCAGATCCCCCTCATCAGAAAACTCGCTGTCCCACGGGTCATCTCCAGCTACCATCGTCCTGACATATCGACGAACATATATCGTGGTGATGGGCACGACGAACGCACTGACACCTGACGGCGCACCTCGCATCTGCCCACCGAAGTTCAAACAGGCCGGCGAGGCCGAACAGATACTCCCGGCACTCGACGGCTGTCTTATGTAACCACTCGGATCCGTATAGCTCATCGGGCTGTTCATGACATACGCATAGCGGTTCCAGCTCTGGCTATAGCCAGGCGCCTGCACAATCGGATCGGGGCTCAGGAACCGCCCGATCTCCGGATCGTAAACGCGGCCGTTCATGTGAATGAGCCCCGTGCGGTCCAGCATCTCGTGATCGGTGTAGCCACGCTCCACAGGCTCGTCACCCCCGTCGGCAATGGCCTTCTTCTCCGCCGCCGTCAGCTCGCGGGTCCAGTTGGTGGCGCGGCGGCCGCCGAAGGGATCGTAACCCCGCTGGTCTATCGCCGTGCCGGCGCTGTTGGAGGTGACCTCGATGGAGCCCAGGTGATCCCGGTGCAGATACTCGATGGCATCCGTGGATACGTCGCTCCAGTTGGTGCGCCGTATGTGCATTGCTGATGAGTCCACGCGCGTCTTCTTGATCGCCTTGTAGCTCGGATTCGAGCTGTCGGTGATCAACTCCTCGAACCCGCCCACGTAGAACGTGTGCTCGACACGCTGTGTGCCGCTGTCGTCCCAGCTGGTCTTCCTGTAGAAGCGCTGGCCGTCGGGGCCGTAGGCAAACTCGTCCTTGGCGGTCGGCGTTGTGTCGGTGAGCGAGCTGCCAATTACGACCGTCGTCGGCATATTGCGCGCGTTCCAGTCGATGAACTTGTCCTCACCGCTCGCGCGATCGTAGCGCGTGATGTTGCCGTTGTTGTCGGTTGTGAACGTTGTTGAGACACCGCCAATCGTGGCCGACGCGAGCTTGTTGGTCCCCGTCGTGTAGTTGTAGCTCGTGACGTCAACGTCGTTGAGCACGTCGCTGGTTTTCGCGCTCAGGTTACCGCGGATGTCGTAGCTGCTAGAGAGCGTGCGGCTCAGCACACCGCCAATGTAGGTCTGGCTCTGTTCGAGACGATTCAGACCGTCATGCTCGAATACCTCTGAATACGACGTGGCGCCTACCTGCTTGGCCCGGCTCTCGAGGATGCCGTTGCTTTGCCATTCGTAGGTGTTGTCCTGCAGCACGTTGCCGCCGCTCGAGGTATCGATCGTCTCCAGCCAGCCAGTCACGGGATCGAAACCGCGCAGGGTTGTGTGCCCGTTGCCGTAAGACTCGTCCGTCGTGTTGCCGTAGGCGTCGGCCGCGTTGACCGTCTTGAGCGTGACGTTCGGCGATGCCGAGATGTCGGTTAGCGTCGACAGATAGCCTCGCGCGTTGTAACCGTACTGCACCTCGATACCCGACGGGTAGTCGACGGTGTCGATCCGGCCGTTACTGTCGAATCCGTAGTCGTGCACGTAGACCTTGGTCAGGCCACCACCCTTGAGCGTGGTCGTGATCGTGTCGATCTTCGCGTCGCTGCTGTAGACAAAATCTTCGTCGAAATCCGTGCCGTAAGAGCGCGAGTCGAGGAAACCCTTGCCGTTCGCCGGGTCGTAGGTCCAGCTCGCCTGCCCGTCGGCATCGTTGCGGGTACGTATGCGGCCAAGCACGTCGTAGGTCATCGTCGTAACCTGGTTCATGTTGTCGGTGACGTGCCTGGGCTGATTCAGACCGGTGTACAGGGTGTCGATCGTACCGACGTCCGGCCCAATGAGCTGCGTACGATTGCCTGCATCGTCGAACTGGAACGAGGTAATGAGATTGGCGCCGTCCGGGTCGACCGCGACGGTCTTGGGGAACCCGGATGCGTAATAGACATAGCTCGTCTTTACGTTCTTGCCCGTCGAATCGTCGATGGAGGTGACGAGATCGCCCGTCAGGTCGTAGATGTCGACGCGAACCTGGCTTGCCAGCGCCGTAGTGCCATCCGCCTTCTTCACGGCCTCGGTCGAGGTGGCACGAATACCCGTGCCGGCCTCGACAGAATAGACAACTGTCGAACTGCCGCCGTTTGGTCGGGCGACTGACGTCGTTCGATTGCGTATGTCGTAACCGAAATCGGAGAAGTAGCGCGTGCCGCCGACCAAATAGGGCTGACTGACGCGATCCACACGCCCACGGGTGTCGTATTCGGTATCGGTGCGGCTAAACGTGCCGTCGAACGATTCGACTTCGGCACGAATCACACGCCCGAGCTTGTCCAGATAGGCTCGCTGTTTGGGCGTTATCGCGGAATCCGTTTCAATGCGCATTACCGGAGTAATACTGCCAACCTGCGGGCAAGAAACTGCCACACAGCTGTCGTAACTCGTGTTCGAGACAACCCCATCCGGATTCGTCCGGGAGATGACGCGACCGAAAGGATCATAGTCGATGCTCGTTATCCGATTGTTGGGGTCTGTCACCTGCTCTGGTTGCCCGAACCTTGCGTCGAAGCTCATGTACGTGTCGTGACTCAGCGGATTTCTGACAAAGGACGGGTAACGGCCATCCACATAGTTGTTGGCCGAAGCGGTGCGGGACGTTACGGCGTTCGTACCCGACACCGTCTGGCTGAGCAGGTTGCCGTTGCTGGCGTACGAATAGCTCGTGAGCAGCTCATATTCGGTATCACCCGGGAACCGGGTTGTGGAACCGACTTCGTTGGTACTCAGCCAGCGTGAATAGTTGACTGTCTGAGTCTGATCAGCGGTTGTTGCCGTGGTGCCCGGATAGAGCTTCTCCGTAACGCTGGTGGCAAAACCAATCAGCCAATTGCCGCCGGCCGTATTGTTGTCGAGCGTCTGCGCTGCTTCGGCAGAACGAAGCACACCCGTCAGGGAATACGCCGCCTTTTGGCCCCATCCGGACCCAGCAGCCGTCGCGACGGTTCGCCCGCTGCCGACACTTGCAACGTTGGTTGTGCTCGTCACGAGACTGCCGCTCATGTTGAACGTGTTGTTTTCGAGCGTGTAACGAATCGTAGTACCGCCTTCGAGCAGCGCGGCACTCGAAGACTTCCGGTAAGGCAGGTAGGTAGTTCGCCCTGTTCCGTAGGAATAGGTTTTGCTGTCGAAATGCACCTCGACGTCCGTGAGCATTTCAGTGTGCGAACCGTACACCCCGTCAAACTGCTTCGTGGCAACCGTCTCGGCAAAGTACGGGAAGTCCAGCCGGTACTGATGATAGGTCACGATGCCGGACTGCTCGGCGGTAATCCGGGTGCCGTAGAAGCCGAGGAAGCCCCAGTTCTTGGTGCTCTCCAGGCCGCGACCGTGGTAGGCGTAACTGGTGGTATGCCAACCGCCCAATCCGTTGCTGCGCCTGACCGATGTAACGACGCTTTTGACGCCGTTGTGCGCGGGCGGTGACGTAAGAACCTGTGTGTCCGTTACAGAAACGTCCGTACCGAATGGCCGTTCCGTGAAGATGAAGGGCTGCATGCCGGATTCATTGACGATACCGTGCACAAACTCCGTTACAGCACCAAACGAGTCCGTCACGCGTTCCACGTAGGTATCGAGGTCGTCGAGATTTTCCGTGGGTTCGGCCCAATCTATATCGAGCGGGACCAGGCACTCGGAGGTAATACCGTTTTCGTCGAATCCGCAAAGCTGGATCTGGTCGATTCGGCGCCATGCTTCGGGCAACGGCGTCGTATAGAGCCGACGGGCGTCAGCTTTTCTAGGTCAGATCGGCACCAAGCATTCCAACAAACTGCCCAAGTCTAGCGGAGCAACGCTAGACACGAAGAGGCCGTTTTCACCTTTCAGTAGCGCGTACTTGTATATCGTTATCCCGCCGGGCTCATCGTGCGATAACGTCAGAATATCCAAATGTGCGGATACCGCATGAGTCGACAGTACGGGGCGCCAAGTTTTCGCATTTATGCTAGTCGCAGGCTCTGTCCAAATGCCCACACGTGGTGACTGGAAGGAATACATTGGCGGGGACGAGACATCGCGAAACCCTGTGGGAATTGGAAGCAAATACCCAACGCCAGTATCCATAAGCGGTTCTTGCATGCTCTCGCACGATATCGTCAGCTTGTCAGCCTCAACCAGCGATTGCTCGCCGTTCGGTTCCGCCAAACAACCAGCCGCGGCACTCAAGACTGCTGTGGTCACAAGTATGTTAGCCCGGGTCAAACTCGACGATTTCCACATCACTCTATCTCCAGTTCTTCTATACCGCAGTATGCGTCACCGTATTGTGGTCCACAACCTAAGCCTATAGTCACCGTGTAGGTTGTCCATTTGAATCTATCGTACGCAGATTTGCTGCCCCACAAACGGCCGAAGACCGCGCTAGCCGTCCTCCCGAAGACTTTACCTATTTCACTTTGAGCTTTTCTCCTGAGGGCCTTCGAGACCGCATCCTGCCCCAACTCGTCAGCAACGTGACCAGTGCTTAGCTCCGTCGACATTGCTGAGGCTTGTATGGTGACAGCCCTCATTGCATCGATCACGGCCAACCGACGCGACACTCCGAAGGACATCTTGCTAGGGCCGCCTAGAAGCGAGGACTGCGCAGCGCGATAGTCTTCAGTCCAGACAACAGTGAAATCCGTCGGCGGAGTGTTCTCCAACAACTGAACAAGGCCTATAACAGCGTTATTGACGGCAAAAATAGCCGCTCGGCGATGCTCCACGTCTTCCAGGCTCAATACCTGGTTCAGAATGGGGTGCCTGTCCGGGTCGAACGATATTTCCTCGTCCGTTTGGCTGTTCTCGGTTATCGATACCATTTTCGTACGTCTCGTCTCAACTCTGCGATTGATTAGCTCGACGTTATCGATCTCCACGCGCAGGATGCGATCGAACAAAGACGGCAAACCGTATTGATCATTCCCGCCAGGAACACCACCACCAAACCCACCGCCGAACACTCGGGGCCAGAAGATATCCTCTGACGACCCTAACCTCCGCTCTTCGAATATCGTAATGTCGACGCTTATGGACGGTACACCGTAAGATGTGGATCCTCCCGATGGCCCGCCGTTCGAGTTATTGAAGTTTAAACACGCTGGCGACGCCGCACAGATATCCCCAGCACTCGACGGCTGTCTAATATAGCCACTGGGATCGGTGTAGCTTATCGGGCTGTTCATGACATAGGCGTAGCGATTCCAGCTCTGGCTGTAGCCTGGCGACTGCACAATGGGATCGGGGCTCAGGAACCGGCCGATCTCCGGGTCGTAAACGCGGCCGTTCATGTGAATGAGCCCCGTGCGGTCCAGCATCTCGTGATCGGTGTAGCCACGCTCCGCAGGCTCATCGCCGCCGTCGGCAATGGCCTTCTTCTCCGCCCCCGTCAGCTCGCGGCTCCAATCAGTGGCGCGGCGGCCACCGAAGGGGTCGTAGCCGCGCTGATCCAGTGCAGTACCGGCACTGTTGGACGTCACCTCGATGGAACCCAGATGGTCCCGGTGCAGGTACTCGATCGCGTCGGTCGACACGTCGCTCCAGTTGGTGCGCCGTATGTGCATGGCCGACGAGTCCACGCGCGTCTTCTTGATTGCTTTGTAGCTCGGGTTCGAGCTGTCGGTGATCAGTTCCTCGAATCCACCCACATAGAACGTGTACTCGACACGCTGCGTGCCGCTGTCGTCCCAGCTCGTCTTCTTGTAGTAGCGCTGGCCGTCGGGGCCGTAGGCGAACTCGTCCTTCGCCGTTGGCGTCGGGTCGGTGAGCGAACTGCCGATCACGACCGTCGTCGGCATGTTGCGCGCGTTCCAGTCGATAAACTTGTCGTCGCCGCTCGTATAGTCGTAGCGGGTGATGTTGCCGTTGTTGTCCGTAGAGAAGGTCGTGGATACGTTTTCGATGGTGGCCGTTAACAGCTGATTGGTCCCCGCCGTGTAGTTGTAGCTCGACACATCGATGTCGCTCAGCACGTCGCTGGTCTTCGTGCTCAGGTTACCGCGGATGTCATAACTGCTCGAGAGCGTCCGTTCGAGCATGCTGTTGACATAGGTCTGGCTCTGCTCGAGACGGTTCAGGCCGTCGTGCTGGAACACTTCCGAATAGTTGTTGGCGCCAACCTGCCGCTCGCGGCTTTCCAGAATCCCGTTGCTCTGCCACTCGTAGGTGTTGTCCTGCAGTACGTTACCGCCGCTGGAGGTATCGATCGTCTCCAGCCAGCCCGTGACGGCATCGAAGCCGCGCAGAGTGGTATGTCCGTTGCCGTAAGACTCGTCCGTCGTGTTGCCGTAGGCATCGGCCGCATTGATCGTCTTGAGCGTGACGTTCGGCGATGCCGAAATGTCGGTCAGCGTCGAGAGGTAGCCTCGCGCGTTGTAGCCGTACTGCACCTCGATACCGGACGGGTAGTCAACGGTGTCGATCCGGCCACTACTGTCGAACCCGTAGTCGTGCACGTAGACCTTGGTCATGCCGCCGCCCTTTAGCGTGGTCGTGATCGTGTCGATCTTCGCGTCAGTGCTGTAGACAAAACCTTCGTCGAAATCCGTGCCGTAAGAGCGCGATTCGAGGAAACCCTTGCCGTTCGCCGGGTCGTAGGTCCAGCTGGCCTGCCCGTCCGCATCGTTGCGGGTGCGTATGCGGCCCAGGAGATCGTAGGTCATCGTCGTGATCTGGCTCATATTGTCGGTGACGTGCCTGGGCTGATTCAGAGCCGTGTACAGGGTGTTGATCGTACCGACATCCGGCCCTGTGAGCTGCGTACGGTTACCCGCATCGTCGAACTGGAATGACGTTACGAGGTTGGCGCCATCGGGGTCCACGGCGACTGTCTTTGGCAGGCCCGATGCGTAGTAGGCGTAGCTCGTTTTGACGTTCTTGCCCGTGGAGTCATCGATGGAGGTAACGAGATCGCCGGTCAGATCGTAGATGTTCACACGTACCTGATCCGTAAGCGCCGTAACACCGTCGGCTTTCTTGACGGACTCGGTGACCGTCACCCGAAGGCCCGTCCCAGCCTCGACGATGTAGTCGATACCCGTGCTGCCGCCGTTCGGCTGGCTGACCGTGGTGGCACGATCGCGTATGTCGTAGGCAAAATCCGTGAAGTATCGCGTACTACCCGCGAGGTAAGGCTGGCTCACGCGGTCCACGCGACCCTGGGTGTCATACTCCGTATCGGTGCGACTGTAGGTGCCGTCGAACGACTCTACCTCACCGCGAATCACGCGGCCCAGCTCATCGAGATAGACCCGCTGCCTGGGCGTAATCACCGAGTCGGTCTCTACCCGCATCACCGGCGTAATGCTGCCCACGGCCGGGCAGGCGACAGCGGTACAGAGGTCGTAACTGGTCGTCGTAATAACGCCGTCCGAACTGGTCTGCGATATGACGCGGCCGAAACCGTCGTATACCGCATTCGTGATTCGATTGTTCGGATCAGTTACCTGCTTCGCAAGGCCGAAGCGGTCATCGAAAGTCAGATAAGTATCGTGGCTGACGGCATTGCGCGTGAAGCTCGGGTAGCGGCCGTCGACGTAATTGTTCGCCGATACCGTGCGCGACGCCACTGCGTTGGCGCCAGATACGGTCTGGCTCAACAGGTTGCCGTTGGCTGCGTAGGAATAGATCGTATCCAACTCGTACTCGGTATCCCCGGGGAAACGGGTTGTCGTACCCACCTCGTTGGTGCTCTGCCAGCGCGTGTAGTCAACCGTTTGCGTCTGGTCAGCCGTGCCGATCGCCTCACCCGGGTACAGCTTCTCGGTCACGCTGCTCGCGAAACCGATCAGCCAATCGCCGCTGGTGGTGACGTTGTCGAGCGTCTGTGTGGTCTCTGCCGAGCGCAGTACGCTGGTCAGCGAATACTCCGCCGTCTGTCCCCAGACGGATCCGGCTGCCGTTGAAACACTGCGCCCGCTGCCGACACTGGCTACATTCGTCGTACTGGACACGAGACTGGCACTCATGTTGAGCGTATTGGTCTCCAGCGTGTAGCCCATTGTCGTGCCGTCTTCGATCAGTGCTGCCACGGCAGATTTGCGGTAAGGCAAGTAGGTGGTTCGTCCAGCGCCCCATGAGTGCGTCTTGCTGTCGAAATACACTTCGACATCGGTAAGCACCTCAGTATGTGAACCGTATACACCGTCGAACTGTTTCGTGGCCACCGTCTCGGCAAAGTACGGGAAGTCCAGCCGGTACTGATGATAGGTCACGATTCCCGACTGCTCGTCAGTGATACGGGTGCCGTAGAAACCGAGATAACCCCAGTTCTTGGTGCTTTCGAGGCCGCGGCCATGATAGGCATAGCTGGTCGTGTGCCAGCCACTCCCCAGGCCATTGCTTCGACGGACCGAGGTTACGACGCTCTTTACACCGTTGTGCGCCGGCGGCGAAGTCAATGCCTGCGTGTCCGCCACGACAGTTTCGCTGCCGAACGGCCGTTCCGTAAACACGAACGACTGTGCCCCCGACTCGTTGACGATGCCGTGTACGAACTCGGTCACAGCACCAAAAGAATCGGTCACACGCTCGAGATAGGTATCGAGATCGTCGAGGTTTTCGGTCGGTTCCGCCCAGTCCATGTCCAGCGGCAGCAGGCACTCGGAGTTGATGCCGTTCTCGTCGTAACCGCAAAGCTGGATCTTGTCTACGCGGCGCCACTCTTCGGGCGCCGGCGAGGTTTCGCTGACGATCCGGTACTCACGTACTTTCTTATTGTCCAGCGACACGCGCACGGTGTGTAGCAGCAGCGGCTGCTCTAGAGTTTCCGGCCCGAGCTGTACTGCCTCAAGATCGTCCCTGGTTACGTAATCGAAGCGTATCTCGGCATCGTTGATTCTGCCGTAAGTGATATACCAGGGATGGTTGACGCCCGCAGCTTCGTCCTTGAAGTAGTTGTAGACAATGGCGTTGCCGAAGGCGTCGGCCAGGCGATTCATCGACCATTTGTAGAGTTTGGAGTAGCTGGCGCTGTCCTCACCGTTGACCGTCGTGTAGTTCACGGCGCGCACCCGGCTGTCGCCCGTCCTGCCGAATTCCATCACCGAACCGTCTGGCGCGAATACTTCGAACCACGATGCGTCGACCGTGCCGTGCATGACGACCTTGTTGTAGCTTTCGCGCTGCGTACGGTACTCGGAACCCGGCGTCAGATAGGTACCGCTGGTGAGAACCAGCGGCTCACCCTCCAAACACAACAAATCAGTCGCATCGTTGAGCTGGATGGACGTGGCGTTCGGCTTACCCTTCACGCAGCGGCGGATACTCGAGATACCGCTCAGTGAGAAGCCGTAACCCAAGACGTCACCGGGCAATTCTCTATCAATACGTTGCCGGTCTCGGCCGCTGGAATAGGTAATTGCGAGCGAAGGGGCGACGCCGTTAATCCCCGGTGCGGGTGCAATCGGTACCGTCACGAATGCATTGCCGCCCTTTGTGACGCCTGTGTCGTAGGGAATATTGCCAGCAACTGTAGTGGTCGTGACGGTTGGTTCCGGTATCTGCCCAACCACCACCGTTTCGATCGGCGAATACACGTAGAAATAGCCAATCTGGTACTCGCCGGGGATTGGGTTGCGCTGCACGAGCCGGTAGCGATACGTGCCATCGCTCTTACCCGAGAACGCTTTCGACAGATCCTGGCCGTCGTAGCGGGTAATCCAGCTTACGCCGTCCGAGCTCTCCTGCAGCATGCGGCGGCCCAGCGCCGTCCACGTGACGGTGTACGAACCTGTCACACTGTTGGCGGGCACCGACAGACCCATGTCCGTAAGGTTGTTGATATACACGGCCTTGATAGGCGTGGGGTCGCTACACGCCATGAACGTCAATACGGAATTGCAGGCGGAAACACGATAAAGGTAGACGTTCACGCTTGGTGAGTGTTCGCGGTACGTCATGGATGTGCCAAACACTTCGGTCCAGCTAGTCTGCCCCTCCGTCTTGTGCTCGAGCTTGTACGTCGTGACGTTGCCGGTCGCGGCGGTCCAGCTGATGTCGAAGTGGCCCGTCGGATCCGGCAGCCCGTCGTTAGGGCCGCTGATCGCTCCCGGGACACCGGGCCTTTCCGCAACCCAGATTTCCTTTTCGGGCGACCAGTTCGCACTACATCCGGCAGCGTTGCAGGCTTTTAGTCGATACTTCCAGATTCCGTCAGCAAGACCCGTTTCCGAATGGGAGAGACTGCCCGAGGGAGTAATGTCGACAGACCAGTTACCGGCGCCCAGCCTGCGCTGTATTTTGTAACTCGTTGCCGTACTGACCGCACCCCAGGAAATCGTGAGGTCGCTGCTGGCGCTGGTCGACGGACCGGAGATCGCACCGGGTGTGGGTGGCGGTAGCGTCACCTGCACACTCTTGACGGGTGAACTGAAGCCGCCGCAGCCCGGTACACCGCAGGCCGCAACCCGGTACTGGTGAGTGCCGTTCACGGTTGGACTGAAGGATGCGCTCAGACCGCTGTTCGATATGTTCGTCCAGGATCCGCCAGGCTGTAGTTCCTGCAACTGATAGGAAGCTGCTCCCGGCACCGCGGACCAGCTGATAGTGAAGTTGCCACTGGCCGTAGCAGGGCCTGACGGCGTAGCCGGCACGAGCTGCACGTCTACTTGATGGTGCGGCGTCGACCAGTCACCGCAGCTGCTCGCGCTGGACGTGGCGCAGCCGCGAACCTGGTACTGATATCTGCCCAGGCTCATGCCGGACCGCACTACGCTCGTGTTCGAGCCGTTGTAGACCTGTGTGGGCAAGTCCCACCAGCTGCCGTTGTGCTCTTGTTGCTGTAACTCGTAGCGGGTGGCTCCGCTGACCGCATTCCAGCTGATCGTGAAGGTTCCGTCGGTATCGCTCGAAGGCCCGGTGATCGTCGGTCCCGCGGGCGGCAAGGTCACAACCGTCGTGACGGGTGCCGTGTAGAAGTACTCGCACTGACCCCAGAAGCACACGTCCTTGCGGATACGATAGTTGTAAGTTCCGCTGCTCTTGCCGGAATAACTCTTGGAGCCGCCGGTTCCAACGTACGCCGTCAGGTACGGACCGCTGTCCTGCTTCTCCTGGAGAATAAGGGTCGTAGACCCCCCCGCATTCCAGGTCACCGTGTAGATGCCCGTCGAACTGGTCGCCGGCGACGACAAATTCTGGTTGATGTGCGGCGTGCCGCCCGGATGGTCCGCGATCGCTTCCCCGGACAGGAGGGCGGCTGCGATGAGGACGACACTGAAACGGCGCGAAAACATTCGGTCGATGGTTTTCATGAAAACACCTTGCTGGTAGCTGGGCTCTTGGGAGGAACGGCCTTGCCTGGCGAGTGCCTATTCCAGCCGGTGTTGAATCAGGTGCTTCAGGTGTTTTCGCGCACCGCGTGCAATGTCGGCGGGTAGCAATGACTCGAACGCCTGGGCCTCCGATGCGCAGGCTTCGAGAACGCGATCTGCACTGGGGCGCTCACGCGTTCGCTCGATCGCGATCTGCCGCTCGGCGCACTCCTCCAGCGCCGCTTTGCGGCTTTCCTCAAGCGAGCTTTCCGCGACGGCCGGTGCGGTAGACAGGAGCGCCGTCAAAAAACAGGCGGCGGTGACTTTGCGGCATACGTCGGTTCTGGGCATGGCGGTCCTCTGCGGATACGGGGGTGGTACCGTTTGGAGGAGCGGAACTTCTGTGCTCCTACCCGTGACTGCGGGCAACGTCGCTCATGCGGAAAATATTGTCAATATTGGTCAAATTACTCTAAATGACGCTTTTATGAAGCCTGGACGAGCGGTCGAGGCCACTACCGCCTCGAAAAAGGCGAACAGAAATTCAGCATTTGTCGCATAAATGGCTGATTTGGCGAGATGAAATGTGCGAGGTTTCTTGCGTTCGCAGACGGGCCTGGGCGGCTCGTCTGATCGCGGCAGAACGTCGTCAAATCGTTTTTTCCGAATACTTCGCGAAGCGATTATTCGAAAAAATCGCTGTATGTGGGTTTGATAAAACGCATGCGATATGCGAATCGGCAATAAGATGCGCGCTTATTCCAGAAACAGTGCAGAAACGAGTAAAAAAAGGCCGGAGCCCAAAAGGGCCCCGGCCAGCATGGCTTACCAAAGTGTTGCAGCGTTGCTTACAGCGCGCCGTTCTCCCAGGGGCCCGTGATCGCAAAGGTCACGCCGGGCGACTGGATGTTGACGAACAGCCAGCGGCCGTAGAACGTGGCACCTGCCCATTCGCGGCTCGTGAACGAACGCGAGCTGCCGTCTTCCGGCAGGGTATCCCACCAGTAGTCGCGTGCTCCCGGGAAGGAGTCGTTGATGACGTCCAGATCGTAGTTGCACAGCTCCATGCGGTTCTCGGCAAACGGGAAGGTGGCACCGTCCTGCGTCAGACCGACGAGCCGCTTCGGATTCGAGCCGCCGTCTTCGCACATCAGGATCGCGCCGCGCGGACTCGTTGCAATGTTGTCCGGTGCGTCGATCTGGCCAACGGCGTCCGTCGATTCGAACAGCAAGCTGCAGGTTTCACGACGCGGGTCGTAGCAGAAGATCTGACCCAGGCTGGCCAGGCCACCGTCCGTCGACACGAAGTAGATCTTGCCCTGGTCTTCCCAGCAGCCTTCGCCGCGCGAAATGATCGCGGCATCCGACGCCTGATCGAAGCAGCGCGCTTCCTTCGCGTCAGGGTCAGGCACTTCCTGCCAGGTCACTTTCCACGTCGTGCCCTGCGGCGCACCGCCGTTGTTGGTGTCGAGGCGCGGTACTCCGTCGAGGACCATGGCATACAGCTTGCCGTCGAGCTTGCCCGGGTTGAGTCGGCCGTAGGCGCCGTTCGGCACGTACTTGTAGAACGCCGAGGGACGCGCGTCTTCGGTCTGGTAGATGATGCCGGTTGCAACGTCGACGGCGCAGGCCTCGTGAGAGAAGCGCCCCATGCCGCGAATTGGCTGGGCATTCGTGCGGCCAAATCCTTTGACCTCGAAAGCGTAGCCGTGGTTATAGCCCGTGAAGGCGTCCTGCCCGCTCGGCGGCTGGTTCCACGCGTGGAACGTTTCCTCGCAGGTGATCCAGGTGCCCCAGGGCGTCGGGCCGCCGGCGCAGTTGCGGATCGTGCCACCCTGGCTGTTCCACGACGCAAGAAACTCGCCAATGCGGGTATCGAACAACATGTTCGTGCAGCCGCCGAACTGCTCGGGGTTGTAAACGCCGCGCTTGTTGTACGCCGGCGACGAGGGTGAGCTTTCGCCGCGTGACAGCTCGTGGTTGCGAACCATGACGATGCGCTGGTTACGCGCCGCGACAACCGCCATGCCGTCGTGGTCGGTCGGCGTCGGCAGGCCGTCGTCCTGAATGTAGCCGGTCCAGCCGAAGGACTTGTAGGTAAACCCTTCCGGTAGTGCCAGGAGCGGCAGGCCCGTCTGAAGGTCCGGCGTAACGACCAGCGGGCCGTAATCGTTGGAGTACGGCACGTGACCGGCGTTGGCGTTGCTGGCCAGTGCGGCAAATGCCGTGCTCGCTGCAACGGTGCTGCCGCCTTTGACGAACTGGCGGCGGTTGATGACCGGCTGCGCGCCCTCGAGCGACGCCCAGATACTCTCGAGTTTCTCTGTCATGACTTCCCCTTTTGTTCTTGCAGGTAGTGACTTGCAGTGGGTGGTGTGCGTTAGCGGGCACCAAGTTAGGGGAGATAAATGACATAAACCGGAAGCCGCGGTCACGAGCGTGTCACTATCGCGTGAGCGGTTTGCTACGGTCGTGTTCCGCGCCTGTTTTGCTCGCGTAAACGTCCTGTTACGCCGGGCTCATTGCGCTCGCAGTGCCGCTTCCCGCGCCCTGGCTTCCGTGTCCGACTTCGTCCAGACGATCATCCAGATGGACAGCTCGTAGAGCAGCACGATAGGAGTGCCAAGCGCAATTTGCGAAATCAGGTCGGGCGGCGTAATGAGCGCGGCGAGAAGGAACGCCGCTACGATCGCGTACTTGCGGTGGCGGCGTAGCGTATCGGCCGATACCAGGCCGACTTTTGCCAGCACGAGCAACAGCACCGGCAACTCGAAGCTCAGCCCGAAGGCCAGAATGAGCCGCGTCGCCAGCGACAGGTACTCGCTGACGCGCGCCTCGAGTTCGACGGCGACACCACCCGCCATGCCGGGGTTTTCGAATCCTAAGAAAAAGCCCCAGGCGAGCGGGAAGATGCCATAGAAAGCCAGCGCCGCACCCAGCGCAAACAACAGGGGTGTTGCAGCAAATGCCGGCCACAATGAGCGGCGCTCGTGCTCGTACATTCCCGGCGCCAGGAATTTCCACACCTGGTTGAGCACAAACGGCAGTACGACACACGCAGCCGCAAAGAACGCAAGCTTTATGTAGGTGAAGAACGCCTCGTGCAGACCCGTGTAAATCATGCGGCGGTCTTCACTATTGCCGAATGCCTCCACGAGAGGCTGGGTCAGAAACCCGAACAGGTAGTCGGCGAAGTAGTAGGCGACGACAAACGCAACCAGAAACAGTCCGAGACAATACAGCAGGCGTCGGCGCAGTTCGGTCAGATGCGCCAGCAGCGGGGCTTTGCTGGCATCGATGTCCGCAGCTTGCGTGCTCATTCTGCTGCCTTACCGCCTGCCGTCCCGGCGGCCTCTGTCGTTTCTACCGTCTCGGTAACGCTGTCGCGATAGTCCTGCTGCGCCTTGGCAACGGCGCTGCGCACCTTGCGGTATTTTTCGGCCGTCTCTTCGGGATCGCCGTGAGGCTGGATCGAATCGCGCAAGGTCTGGATTTCCTCGGGTAGAAACTCGAGCCATCCCGGTTTTGCGGGCGAGGGATTATCGGCGAGGTCGATTTCACGCTCGAGCTGAGCAACACCGCCAATGACGTCCTGGTACATGCGTCGCAGACGGCCGAACACTTCGCCGGCTCCGCGAATCACGCGCGGCAGATCGCGTGGGCCGATGATCAACAGAGCCAGGACGCCGACAAACAGCAGTTCGATCGAACTCAAGCCAAACACGATTGGGCCGACTTATTTGACGCGCGAACCGGCTGTCTGCGTCGTCTCGGCCGTTGCCGACGGCGGCGCCTGCTCCAGCACCTTGTCGGCGGCCGGCTCGTCAGCCGGCGTATCCTTGATCCCCTGCCGGAAGCTCTTGATGCCCTCTGCCAGGTCCGTCATGAGTCCGGAGAGTTTGCCGCGACCGAACAGAAGAATGACGAGAATTGCTACAACGGCAAGCTGCCAGATACTTAAACCCATGGTTCGCTCCTTGGTTTTTGGAGACGTAGCATCCCACCGCGATGTGACGGCATTGTGATGTTTCGAAGCGAGTCCCGAAACCTCACAGAAACGTAAAGGACGCTGCCGTGTCATTGGCGGCGACTACGTTCCCTGTATGAGCAGATCAACAATTGTCATTTGTGTTGTAACGCTGCTGATTGTGGCGGGCCTTGCCCTGGGCACACGATCGGGAACGCCAACAGCACCGGCCCAGCCGCCAGACACTCAGGCCGAGGACGCAATACGAGCCACCGGCGGAGCACTTCCGCACACTGGCCGTGCGGAGACATCGCGAGAGTCCTTCGCACGAGAGACGCAGCCTCCCCCTAACGTCACTGCCGTCGAAACCATGACCCCCACGTTCGCAAGCGCTGATGCCGCGACAACGGTCGAACCGCCGCAAACACCGACCCATCCGGCAATGCCGTGGGCAACAACGGACGAACGGGAAGTTGCCGAAGAGATTGCAAACAACGCAGCGCGGGCGGGCGGCCAGCCGGTGTTGCCGGCGACGTCGGCCGCGGAAATGCAGCGGCTCCACGAACTCGTGCCGGAACTGGCGGAAGACACCGCCGGCGAAGCGGTCGATCTCGCAGAACTCGTCGACGAATCCGGCCTCGGCCAGTTACCGCCGGGAACCACCGCCAGGCCAGGCCCGTATTTCGAGCCGCCGGAGGACGAAGAGGACTAGCTTCGCCGGGCCGTCTGCACTCGCCTCCAGCGTAAGCCGCAGCGTGGCGGTTACTTATGGGCCCCGGCGCACAGTCCTGTTAGGATCCATCGAATAACAACAGTTCGGGGATTCAGCGATCATGTTGAGAACCGTCGCCTGGCCGATACTCTGTGTACTGGTACTGCTCGCGTCCGGCTGCACCCCTATATCGACGTTTGTTACGCCAGACGCCGCGAAACTCGACAAGTTGCCCGCGGATCACGGCGTTGTCGTGTTGCGAGTCGCCGATCTCGCCGGCGGCATGCCGCTGGATCTTGTCGATTTCGAGTCTCACAAACCGGAACAACGCAAAGCGGGGCAATGGCGGCGCGTTGTCGCTCATGACGTAAGCGATCGGGGCATCAGCCAGTTTGTCGGCGTGATGGAAGCCGGCCAATATTCACTGTCGGCACTGATCAGTCACGCCCGCTTCGGAGATCAAGGCCTTGAACACTATGGTCGACGGAGCTCCAAACGTCCGGATCTGGGGCGACGAGTCGAGTCGACGCCGGACTTCGGCACCTTCACGGTCAGCCCAGGCCGTATCACTAACCTCGGCACGGTCGTCTACTACCCGGCCCCGAGTGACGGGAGCTACCGTGAGATGCTGCTGCGCACCAGCAACTTCCCTGGCCTCGATGCACTCCTCGCTATCGATCACGCCGGCTTGCAGGCCTCCCTGACGAGTCCCGGATCACCACTCGGATGGGACGACCGAGGAGTCACGATCGACTCTGCCGCCGACTACCCGAATCTTGTTCGCAATCCGATGGCCTTCGATCAGGCGGTCAGTTTTGACGACGAAGTTGTCATTCTGTCGAGGCTGGGCAGCATGCTTCGCGGCAAGGCGGGAGAAGGGTGGAGGCCGGACGCCGTCGACTCCGACACCGGCATCGTGTTTGTCGACAAGAACGCCCAGGGCAACATGCTGGCGGTCACCGAAGACGGCGGCATGTTTTTCCAGTTCGCGGGAAAACCGGAATGGCTCCAGCTCGATCCGCCCGACGCTCCGGGTAGAGCAGTTGCGGCGACGCTAAACGATATTGGACAGCTGCACGTGTTCTGCCACGACAAGCACACGATCACGATCTTCGAGGCTCAGACACATTCCAGTCCGGCGTGGACCGCAAAGATCGCCTACCGGTCGGAACTTGGCTGGCAAACCCTGCCCGAAGGACAACAACTGGAGCCCTGGACACCACCACCAAGAGAAAATCCGGTACGCAGGACGATCATACCAACACGGCAGCCTGCCATTGAACACATGTCTTTCCTGCGTGCCGGGGAACACGTCGCGATAACGGCGGACTCCCGCGCCTATGTTTTCGACAAGACCTCTGCCGCAATAACGAACCTCGAAACAGACTTTCGTGTCCAGAAACTATCCGGCAACGGCCAACTGCTGATTACGGGAGAGCATTCGATGGTCGAGATCACAACGGTGCGCCGCTGGACCGATCGGCTCGACGGAGGCTGGCACACACAACATTTCACGATGCACGCTTCCAACCCTTACCTGGCGGCGGACGGAACAATCTACAGCATCGTCCTGCCGGATTACTGGAGACGCGATCAGCAGCCGTACCTGGCCCAGTATCGTCCGGACACAAGGTCCTGGCGACGCGTATCCACCGACGATGCCTCGCCGCTGTATTGCAACCGCATCTTCCCGAGCGGAAAAGACGGAATACTGATCATTGGCTGCAGCGGCACGAACGGCAGGCTCTACGAATTCGATACGGCCAGCAACAGCTTCACGCTCGTACGTGAGCCCGCGGCGTTCTGGGAGCATGCGGAGCTGTCCGCGGGTGACGCAAACTGATCGAACTGCAGTGCTCGCGAACGGTTACGGGGCCGTATCGGGCACGCGCACGTAACAGGCGCGCAATTCACGACCTACTCATTCGCAAGCCTGTCGAATTCCGATACCGGAACGTCGAGCGCGACGAGCAGTGTCTGCGCTGAGCGCCGCGCCGCCGCCCAACTTTCGTTTCGAAGTATCAGTTCTTCTTTGTCGATCAGACGGTCGTCGAAAAACAAGTCTATCTGCGACAGCTCGTCCAAACACTGCTTCACGGCAATGCGTTCAGACTTCGTCAATGACTTCAGCAGGACGTCACTCGCCAGTACGGTCTTCAATGTTTGCTCCGCACCCTCGAGTATCTCCTCCGGAAGCACGTAACACCGACGATCGCCCCTTACGATATTCCGAACTTGGTATTCCTTGGACGCAAGGCACGCCAAATCGCGGGTAAGCCTTCTTCTAATCACCGGTCAGGATTTCGTCGTACGGGTATGTGTCCGACATCCACTTCGCGGGGAGCTGCACATGCTTTACGGCGCCGCAGACCGAGTGCCCGCCGCCGAAACGTTCAGGTGCTCTTCGAGAAACGCCGCAACACGTTCATACAAATGTGCCGCCTGTTGCGTATCCGACGGTGAGTGCCCCATATCTTCGAGGATCGTCAGCTCGTGAACATGCCCTGCCTGCTCCAGGGCGTGCGCCATACGCCAGCTGTGCTCGGCATCGACCACGGTATCGTCAGCGCCGTGCACGAGCAGAACCGGAACGGTGACTTCCGTCGCTCTGTGTAGCGGCGAGATAGCCTCCAAAGCATCGGCATCGGCGTCAGGATCGCCAACGTATTCGCTCAGCCACTCCTGCACTTCGTCAGAATGCCGGCGACTCGAAACCAGCAGCATGACGTCGCTCACACCGGCGACCGATGCCACACACCTGAAGCGATCAGGCTCGCGCACCGCGAGCGCAAGTGCCGCGTACCCCCCGTAGCTGCCGCCCGCGATGCACGACCGGGAGCCGTCGATGTCGTCTCTCGAGGCGACGGCATCGTGTGCGGCGATGATGTCATCCAGGATTTTGCCGCCCCATTCCTTTTTCCCGGCTTCGAGGAACGCATCGCCAAAGCCGGCGGAACCTCGATAGTTCACCTGCAGCACGGCAAACCCTCGAGCGCCGAGAAACTGTGCGACCGGATTGTAGTTGCGGCTGTCCATTACACCGATCGGGCCGCCGTGCGGAAGCAGGACCAGAGGATACGGCGCTTCGCCAGTTGCTGGCACGGTCAACAGCCAGGGAATGTCGAGACCATGGCTCTCGACGCTACCGGTTTCCAGCACCGACAAGGTAGCCGGATCGAGCCAGGGCATTGCGCGCTCGATCAGTTTCAGTTCTCCGGTCGCTTTTCTGTAAACGTAGAACGTTCCCGCATCGCGAAAAGAGGACGCCGCCAACACGAATACGTTGTCGCCAGCATCGCTGCCGACGAGATGCAACGCGACGTCGGCGAACCTGTCCCGCAACAGCGCAGCCACATCGGCAAGTCCGTCGCTCAGGTATTCGTAGCGGAGAACCCCATTGTCCACCAGGCCCACGCCGGCTATCTGCCCGGTACGAGGATCTGTCACGACGTCGAAAATATCGGCAGCGGCATGACGATAGACCAGGGTCCGCTCGCCGCTCGCAAGATTGACAAGATAGACACCGTCGGACTGACCCTCCTTCTCCTCAATCACATAGTACTCGTCGGCTGTGCTGCCGATGGCAACGGGTACGATGGGGTCGATCTCGAGCCCGCCCTCCGAATCCGCAGTATTGGTCCTGGAAAGATCGCCGTGAATCCACGAACGCACGGAGTGCCAGGCCCCATCTCGCCACGCCGAAATAGTCACCTGACCTTCGGCCTTTACAGCCAGAGCGGATAGCACCTCTCCCTGCCGGTCGAAGAACCAGCGCAGCGCAAATCCGTCGAAAGACGCAACCTCGTTGGCGCGGGTAAACTGCCCGCCGTCCACGAGCGTCCGCCGCGTCATCGGCTGGCCCAGGACATTCAGTTTCTCGACGTCGATTTTGTAGACTTTCGAAAACCGCCCTGCTCTGGCGAACAGCAGGCGGCCGCTCTCGTTCGGCAGCAGGTGAACGATCCGCCCGCCGGTCTTGATCTCGTAGGTGACAGGCGCTTCCGCCTCGTCCTCCGTATCCACGACGTAGTGTCTGACGACGTTCTTCGTTTCGAGCAAATCGGCCACCGCCTCGCGGCTTTCCACCAGGCTCACTAGGAGATAACGATCGTCCACCCAGCCCACGTTGCGGACGTAGCTTTCTTGCACGCCAATGCGCATACGCGCCGAGAACACGGTTCGCTGATGCTCTTCTTCCAACCGCAGGACGTCCACCACGGCTTCCTGTTCTACGCGTTTCGCAACAGCAACCTTGAAACCGGCTGGGGACAGGGCAAGGCTCACGATTCCAGGGGGCTCGAAGAAGTCGACTGCCGCAGGAGATGCACCGGCAGCGCCGTGGAAAAACAGGCAAACGAAAAGCAGCGATGCCCGCAGACCCCGCGTCATGGCGAGTTTACTCCGCCATCCGCATCGATGAACTCCTCGAAGAACCGGTCCGGATAGTAGCCGGCATATCGTAGCGGCCACTGCGAAAGCTCCTCCGCGAAAGTCTGCCGAATATCGCGTATGGTCATCGCTATTCGATTGTTGAGGCCGAGTCTTACGACCTCGGCAGACCGTTCCTTACGCACCGATAGCTGCCCCAGGTAATTGATCCGACTCCGCTCTATCGTGAACGACCAGCGCTTGTCGTCCGCCGTATCGACCAGGAACGGGAGATCGTAACGGGGCACGTGGGTTTCCCCCCATACGTAGTTCCCTTCGTCGAGCGGCAGCAGCAGCAAGTGCCGCCCGGTTGCGAACGGCCCTATCTCGGTCTTCCGGCGAAACGCGCTGGATACCGCACTGGAACGACGGCTGGCGCCACGAACCAACTCGATTTTCGCCACGGGGCTTTCGAGGTCGAGATCGATCAGCAAATAGCCCTGCTTGCGCTTTAGGGGCTCAGTCACGTGAGTCGTCACCTCGGCTAACGCGAGGCCGGACGACCCGAGCACAAGCAACAGGGCCACAATGAATTTCGACATTGAGTCCAACTCTGGGGTAGGTAGATACCACCTAATATAGTGCCTTGCGCACAGCTTTGTTAGCATTCCGGCCGTCGCCGCGCCTGAAGGAATAGTGTTCATGCCACGCTCGTTGCTTCGCTTCGCCCTGCCGCTGATCCTGCTTTCGCTCGGTGGCTGCCTGCCGTCGAAAATCCTGCTCGTACCAGACGCCGGGGAGCTGACCGAACTGCCGGCACAGAAAGGCGTGGTTGCCGTTCGCGTAATCGATCTGGGCAACGGCATTCCGCTCCAGTTCGTCACCTTCGCTCCGCTCGATCTCAACGAGGTGGACGAAAACCAGTTCAAGCGCCTGCGAGCGTACAGCATGAGCAAGCGGCGCACCGGTGTGTTCGTCAGCGCGGTTGAGGCCGGCGAGTACTCGCTGTCCGACCTGTACGGCGTGATCTCCGCCGGCGATTACATCTTCAGCCGGAGGATAGACGCCACACCCGCATTCGGCACTTTTTCCGTGCGGCCAGGGCAGCTGACCAACCTCGGCACGATTCTCTATTACCCGGCTCCGAACGAAGACACGTACACGGACCGTTTGGTCAGAAACGAGGCCTTTCCCGGTCTCGAAGCGCTCATCGGGGAAGACTTCAGCGCGCTCGAATCTTCGCTCGGTAATACATCCGTACCCCTCGGCTGGCACGAAGACGACTCGGCCGGTGACAGGCTCAGCACTTACCTAAGCGCCATCCAGAATCCGCTCGTCTTCGATGCCAGCGCGGTCTTCGAGGACGAAACCATCATCATCTCGCGGGTTGGCGGTATGCTCCGGCAGGACATGAACGGCGACTGGACCTTCGACGGAGTGGAAACGGACGCCGCGCTGGTAGCGATCGACAAGAACGCCAACGGCGATCATATCGTCACCAGCGAAGACGGCGAAGTGTTCCTGAGACGCGCTCACGAGTCCGACTGGCAGCCCGTTCAGGTCCCCGACACGGAGGGCAAGGTCGTGGCGGTGTCGTTCGGCGATCAGCAGACACAGTACGCGTTTGTAGCCGGGCAGCACACGATCGCGCAGTTCAAGGGGAACGACGGACTGGCCCCCGACTGGCGCCTCGAACACATCTACCGCCAGGATCGCGGCTGGCAGCCGTTCGACCCGAACGACGACGCGCGCAAGATTGTTCTCGAGTACAAGCCTGACGGTGGAGCCAAGAAACTGCCATACGACGAACTCGATGGAGTGTCGTTTGCCAACGCAGGCCGGCAGTTCCTGCTCTCGACGCTGGAAAGGGTGTACGTTTTCGACAAATCAACCGGTGCCGTCAAGGAGCTGGACACGCGCTTCAAAACACTGGCCGTTGTGACCAACGGTCGGACAGTGGTCGCAAAGGGAGGCCTGAACTGGGCGAGTGACCCGGTGAGCCATTGGGCGGAAAGCCCCGACGGGCCCTGGACGAAGGTATCCAACCGAATCGATCGCTGTCCGGGCGAGCGTCACGAGGCCCGCACGGATCGTTGCCTCGACGGCCGCACGCGCAAGTTCACGCACGGAAGACACGGCGGTGAGCCGTATCTTGCACCCAATGGCCGGCTTTACAGCATCATGACTGTTGCCGACAAACCAACTTTCCTGGCCAGCAGCCGCCCCACGAGCAAGCACTGGGTGCAAGTCGATACGGCAGACGAATTTCCCGAGTATTGCAACAGGATATTGCCGAGCCGGCAGGACAACACACTTCTGATCGGCTGCAGCGGGACAACCGGACGTATCTACGAGTACGATATTGCTGAAGGCACTTACCGGCTCGTGCGTGAGCCCGCCGCTTTCTGAGTTTGCCCCTGCCGATCGAAGAAACTCCCGCGGCCGGCGTAAACCTGCCGGGCTTCGACTCAGGAACCGATTCTGTTATGGCGCGGTATCGGGCAGGCGTACATAGTGCGCACCGCGATACTCGAAGCCGGTCACGATACCGTCTTCGTCCTCCACGAAGCGGCCGAGGGTTCCACGGTATGGCGTCAGCTCCATGCGAACGGTTCCGTCTTCGCGGTACGTGGTTCCTGACGACAGGTTACCGAACGTAATCTCGAGCCCCCCATCGGACATCGTAAACTCGATATCGCCGAAGGCATCATTGCGGTAACTGCCAGCGTAGCGGGCCTCGTCGGCGGGTGCCCGGCGCGGTCTCTCGGGCGGCGCTTTGCCCACCATGGGCCGGATCGATTCGGCAATGTTGGCAATCTCGATTCTGGCTTTGGCCTCAGGCTGCTCCACACCTGCCGTGAGATCATAGACATAGTTCGCCAAGAGGTCCGGCAGGTGAAACCCCGGGCGTGACACGTCATTTATCAGCACCGCAACGCCAATACCGAGTTCGGGCACGAACGACGCGTGCGCGCGGTAACCCGAGTAGGAGCCGAAATGCTGGTACATCGTTCGGCCGTCGTAGTCGGCTTCGTACCAGCCAAACCCGTAGCGCTTGCGATGATAGGTATAGAACGTCATGTCGAGCTCGGCGTTCGCGGCCCGGGTGCTCTGCACGAGGCCGGGAGCGAAGACCTGACGGTCATCTATACGACCATCGCTCAACTGCAGCATGAGCCAGCGCGCCACGTCGTTGGCCGTCGAAAAATGACCGCCGGCCGCGTGCATCGTGTTATCTCTTTTGGCAAGCGGAAACGCGTTCTTGATGCCGAGCCAGGAATGCGGCCTGGCGTAATCGCTGTCCAGCGCGGACACCCACGCTGTCGTCGAATCCATGCCCGCGGGATTCAACACCTCGTCCTCTACGATCTCCTTCCAGCTTCTGCCGAAACGATGCTCCAGCACCATGCCCGCAATGACATAGCCGGTATTCGAGTAGCTGAAAGCCGCATCACCTTGTTCAGAGGACATGTTCTTCACGATATCCATGAGGATCGCCGGCGTGTAGTCCCCGGAATACGCCGTACGCCAGGACAGCGCACCTCCGTCCAGCCCGTGACTGTGCGACAGGAGCCGGCGCAGGCTGCGCCTGCCCGCGGGCGTACCCTCCAGCGCGGGCACATACTCTTCGATGTCGGCGTCCAGATCGATCAGTCCCTTGTTCGCGAGCGATGCAATGGCCAGACCGGTCATCGACTTGGTCAACGATGCGACGTAAACCTGGGTATCGGCGTGCATAGGCACGCCCTCGGCCGGATCGGCAAATCCATAGCCCTTGGCGAGCACGATTGTGTCGGGGGTCGCGACAGCCACCGCATAGCCCGGCACCACATCGAGTTCTTCCATGAGTACGCTCATGAACGTATCGATCCTGGCCTCGATCACGCTCGGCCTGGCGTCTGCCGTCGTTTCGTTCGCTGCAAGCAGCAGCAACGACGCTGCGAGTAGCGCAAAAAAGAGGCTCCTTGGAGCTGCCAACAGGTTTCTCATGAGCACACACTCCCTCCTGGTCTCATCACAGGGATGCAGCTCGACGGGTTTTGGTTGCGAGAACCCCCTGCCGGCAGGATCGCTAAACGCCGGACGACTTCCTCGCGATCAGGAACAGCGCCGCCTTGGGTTTGGGCTGCCAGTCGTGCTCGATGACAAAACCGGCATCACTTACGCTCTTGCGCAGTTCATCAGCCGTAAACACGCGGACCAGCGGAAACAGCCCCACTGCCTTGCCGACGGGCCCCACCCACCGGAACCAGCCGTGCTTGTCGCCGAGGCACATCGTGCTCGACACGAGCACGCCGCCGGGTTTCAACAAGCGACTCAGAAGCCGCAGCGCGGCATCCCGGTCTTCGAGCAAATGCAGGATGCTGTGCGCCATGACGACGTCGAAGGATCCCGCCGGCTCGTCGAGAGCCTCGACGGTCGAGCGGCGAAACTCGACGTTGGTCACACTCGCCGCCTCGGCCTTGTCGCGAGCGATGTCGAGCATGCCACCTGACAGGTCCGTTGCGAGGATCGTGCCGGCGTACGGGGCATGCGCAATGGCGGTCGAGCCCGTGCCGCAGCCGACTTCGAGCACGCGCGAATCGGGCGTGAAGTACTCGCGGGTTTTCTCGAGCTTGGTTTGGTAGGCGGCTTCGTCCCCTACCGGGCGTTTTGCGTAACCCGCCGCGTGGCGGTCCCAGAATCGTCTTGCGTCAGCCATGATGTTGTTTCCGTCTCAGGTGTTTCGTGTCAGGTAATCCCGCGCATCATAGTCATGCGTTTTTTAATATAGAATGCCCGATTATTCATATAAGTTATGCATTTTTGCATGGATTGGCGATCTGTACAGTTCGACTGGAACCGCGCGCGGGCGTTTCTCGTCACGGCCGAAGAGGGCTCACTCTCCGCGGCTGCACGCGCGCTCGGCATGACCCAGCCCACGCTGGGCCGGCAGGTTGCCGCCCTCGAACGGGAACTGGGCGTTGCGCTGTTCGAGCGCGGGCCGCGCGGCTTCGAGCTGACGCCCGCGGGCCTTGCGCTCGTCGATCACGTCCGCGACATGGGCAACGCCGCCAGCCGACTGTCGCTGTCAGCGTCGGGGCGCTCGTCGTCGATCGAGGGCAGCATTTGCATTACGGCTGCCGAGGCGCTGGCGGTTTACCTGTTGCCGCCGATCGTTACCAAGCTGCGTCTCGAGGAACCGCTGATCGACGTCGAGATTATTGCCTCGAACGACAGCAGCGACCTCAAGCGCCGCGAGGCGGACATTGCCGTACGTTCCTACCGCCCGACACAGTCCAATCTCATCGCAAGAAAACTCGCCGACATGTCGGCCTACCTGTATGCCGCTCCGGACTACCTCGAGCGCATTGGCCATCCGAAGCGCGCCGCGGACCTTTCGAACGCCGACTTCATCGGATTCGACCGCTCGATGCTCCTCGTCGACGCCTATCGTGAAATCGACGTCGAACTCGAGCAGCGAAACTTCCCGCTGATTACCGAGAGCCATCTCGTCCACTGGGAACTCGTCAAGAGCGGTGCCGGGATCGGCGTCATGCCCGACCTGCTCGGGGACGCTGAGCCCGGCGTCGTCCGGGTACTGCCGGACGCGAAACCGCTAATGAGCGAGTTGTGGCTTGCGGCACACCGCGAACTCAGGACCAGCCGGCGCGTTCGCACGGTATTCGAATTCCTCGCCAGCGCACTGAACGAGCGGCTCGGCAATACGACGGCTTAGCCCTGTGCGCTACAACGACTGGCCGTCCTTCACGCGAAAGCGGATCGTGCGAATGGCAGTGAAATCCTCCAGTGGATTCTCCGCGAATGCAATGAAGCTGGCCTCGCAGCCCACGTCGAGACAACCCACGCGCCGATCCGGAAAAATGACTCTTGGCGTATCCACGGTCGCCATGCGCAGCATGTCCGCCGGTGCGAAAAAGCCTTTCTCGACACCGGCAACAAGACCTTCGGTCAGCATCGAGCCGTAGGCATTGGTTGCTACGACCAGGGTGGCGCCCGCCGCCCGCAGTTTCGCCACGTTTTGCCGCTCCCAGTCGACGATCTTGGAGGGGCGATCCTTCTGCCATTCGGTGGTGATCAGCGTGCCGACCGTGCCAACGCGTGCTGCCGTTTCCGCGTCCACCGTCGACAGCAGACACTCGTCCGCCGTGCTCACATCGTAATAAATGCTCGACGGATCGCCCTCCGTGTCCTGGTAACACGGCAGGTGCGTCACGATATCGGCCTGCACGGCAAGACTCGCGCGAAAATCCTCGACGCTCGAAACGGCAACGGCCAGCCGCAGTCCGGCCTCCTCCGCCAACCGCGCGATCGCGGGCAGGAGCTCGGGGTCGACGCCGCCGCCCGGCCCCCACTTGCCCCAGCCTTCGGCATAGCGTTCGCTGTGTCTCAGATACACTTTGACGTGATCCGGCGCACTCGAGAGCAGCAACGCCAGTTTTGCCGTGACGTCCTCCTCGGTCTCCACAACGTAATACGCGTTGTCGGCGTAGCGGCTCCCGGCCTGTATCTCGTCGGCGCGGGCAACCTGCTCTTCATAGCTGCGAATGTTCAGCGCCAGCGCCTCGTAGATTTCAGCGGGGTGGCTGTCGGGTCCCGTGAGTCCACCCAGCGATGTCGCCACGTCGATATTGCCGGGTCCGCGCAGACGGTCGCGGATCTCGAGTACGCCGCTGGTCGGCGCCGTCATCGTCATCGCATAAAAAGCGCCGCTCTCGATACCCATGGTGCGGTGCCAGCCCAGGGTGAAAGGGCCGTCGAAATGGTGCGTGTGGGCATCGCCGAACGGCGAGGTGACGAAGCTGCCTTCGAGATCGATCGTCTCGTCGGGCCGATCCGTGCAGCTGACAACCTGCTTGCCGGCAACGCAGATGTTGCGGCTCACGAAGTAGCGACCGTCGAAGACCTGAGCACCCGTGAACGCTGTTACCGGGCCTTCGATCAAGTACTCTTCGGCCATGGCTTCGACAATCTCCGGATCGTCCGTAGCCGTGTACGACGCGCAAGCGGTCGCCAGCAGGCTGCTCGCCGTGAGCACCATGAGTTTCCAGTTCATCTTTCCCCCGGGGGTTTCGTGCGTATTCGTTTGCACCGAGTCTAGCTCAGCTTCGTTTGCGCCTTGAGCGGTAATTCTTTGATGCCGCGCGAACGTATTACGTTGATTCACGCACCAATTTCGATCAAAGTGACGGGAACAAGAAACAGAGGGGACGGCGGCCATGAACGAACCCGACGTCGATCTCGGTCAGCGAAATATCATTGGCGGTCTCGATCGCATTGTCACGAACCTGGGGCTGGCGCTTGTCGCCGCGGTGGTGACGCTGTTCGTTGCGATTGTGCAGCCGTGGCGCCTTGCCCGCCTGCTCGAAAGCGACGAACCCGAAGGCCGCGACGGCGTTTTGCTAAGTCCCGGCGCCTACCTGCCGCTGTCGCTGGCGATTGTGCTGATTGCAGCGGCCACTGTCACGACGGCTGAAACCCTGGAGGCCAACCAGGGATTCATCGGTCCCACCCTGGCCGTCGCGGTCGCGACGGCCATTGGCGAAGGGGACCTGTGGAAAACCCTGTCGATTGTCTTGCCGATCTACGGCTACGCCGTGTGCTTCGGTGTCGTGGGCATGCTACTGGCTCCCTGGGCTGGCCCCTGGTGGACGTTGCGTACGAGCTTGCGTGCGGCGTTCTACCAGCTGGCGACCGTCATTTGCTGGATTGTCCTGTCGAGCGCCGCCATCGACGCCGTTCGCGCGACCGGCGCTCATGACGGCACCTGGCGATTGCTTTACATGCTCAACACGATTCCGATCGTCGGTCTGTCGCTGTGGATGTACTTCTGGTTCTTTGAAAGCGATGATGCAACCTCGACCGGCCGCGCGGCCCTGCTGGCGCTCGCCATGGGTGCCCTCATGATGGCGTTCTTCGCTGGAATCAGCGCACTGGTTTTCTAGCAGAGACGGTCGCATCGCCGGTCAGGGGGTCGCGGCCGGATCACGCACGAGCCGCACGTAGTTCTCCGCCTGGACCTTCCTGTCGACGACATTGACGCCGGCCGTAATGTCGACGGACGCCACTTCGTCGATCTTGAGGTAGGTTGTCGAGGTCCAGAACCGTGATCCCGGCACTTCCGGGAACACGGTCAGGTTCATTGCCGGGTCGAAGCACTTGTACTCCATGATCGACATGAGCTCCTTGACCGTCGGCAGCCGCCAGTTCTCGTCGACGAACGCAAAGGCGTCCACCCACGGCATCTGTGATGCCTGTTCGCCGGGCTCGCACGTGTCGTCTTCGGGGTATTCGACGGTCCCTTTATCGTCGATGTTGTAACCCACCGGGCAGCGCTGCCAGAGCAGCAGGGTTCTCAAGTCCCGCACCGTGCCGTCGTCGCTGATCTCGAAGCGGTTCACGGGTGTTACGCTATTGATGCGCGGACTGCAAACCTGTTCGGCGTACGCACCGGTTGTTGTGGTCAGCAGCGCTATCAGGCCAAGTAGTTTGATACGCATGTGTGTCTCCTGGTCTCAATCGGTTTCGGTCGGGGCGGCTATTTCCGGCGGAACATCAGGTCGCCGCCGCCTCTGACGAGCCGCACGCCCGCCGTCGAGGATTTGCCGGTCGTGTAGACGTCGGTGCCCGCGCTGTCGTACTGGATCAGCCACGCTTCGCCGGTCCCGGTGGCGGCCGGCGTGCCGGTCCAGTAGAAACCCGCGTGCGGCCAGAACAGGTTGTCGAGGCCGTTGACCTGATCCGCGGCAACAATGCCCGCCATGTTGGCGATATCGAAAGCCTCGGCCACGCTCGGCAGGCGCCAGTCGTCGAAACCGCAGTGGTTCGCGGCGTTCAACGCGTCGACGTAGCTTTGCGTGTCGCAGTCGACACCGCTTGCGCAGGTGCCACCCGTGCCCGTGCCCGCGTCGCCGCCGTCGTTGACGCCGTTCGGGCGAAACCAGCTGTAGGTATCGTTGTAGTAGCGCAGGTCACCCTGGGTAAAACTCTTCACTTCCCAGACCAGCGAAGTCGTCTCGTCGACCAGGCAGCCGTAGTTCAGCGCGTCGATCGGCAGCTCGGTGCCGTCCACGTCGAGCTTGGAAAACGAAAACCCGACGTCGCCGTCGCTTTGATCGGGGAAGAGGACGTCGCGCCCCGTTTCGGCATCCTGCTGCGGCAGACCGTTGACCGGGCAGCTGAGTGCCGTCGTCACTTCGTCGGCGCAAAAGCGCACGGCCGTGTCGTTGAGCGCCAGGTAACCGTCGTTGGCGTCGTCGTCTTCGATGCGAATCCGGAACGTCGTTTCCTGGTTGGGCAGGTGCAGACCCGTTGCCGCGCTCAGTTCGACGGTAATGTCCTCGTCGTTTTCGACCTCTTCGTCGCCGAGGATCACCACGTCGAGCTCGACGAACTCGGCGTTGGCCGGCACCGTCAACACACCCTCGTCGCCCACGAAGTCGCTGCCGGCGACGGCCGTGTCGCTGCCGACGAAGTACTCGATCGACCCGTCGCTCGGTATCGGCCGGTCCAGTTCGAGCCGAACGGTCAGCCTGCGTTCAATCGGGGCGCCGCTGACGAACAGGTCACCCTCGAGCACACCAAAATCCGGAACCACTTGCAGAATGGGCTCGTCGTCCTTGATCTCGCCAATCGCGAGACCGTCTGCGAGGTGCACGTCCGCCGGGTGATCGGTGATACGCACTCGGACGAACTCGTAGAGTTCCGCGTCGCCGTCGCCAAATACGGTCACGGGGACAACGGCCTGCGTTTCGCCGGCGGGTATCTCGACCGTGCCCGTTTCGAGCAGCACGTCGATCGCATCGGACGAACCCGGCAGGACTTCGTACGTAACACTGGCAACATCGTCCAGCGGCCGGGACAGCTCGAGCGGAAACTCCAGCGTGCCCTGTTCGCCCGGCCGGCCCTCGTCGCCCTGCGTGTCGTACAGGCGGAGCTGGGGACGTTGCAGCGTCGGGCCCTCAAGGTCGCGAACCAGCCGCACGTTCAAGGTCTCGTCGCGTTCCTCCGGCGATACGTCGCTGATCTGGAACCCGACGCTCCAGCTTTCGTCATTGCCCAACGCGTTGAACGGCGTCGAACTCCAGAAACGTCCGGGCGGCGTGTCGGGGAACTCATCCTGGGCAATCGAACGCGACTCCCCACGAGACAGTCGAATCGAGTTCAGCTCCTTGACGTTGGGCAGCCGCCAATCCGAATAGCCGGCGTAGCTGCCTGATGCCGCCGCCAGCGCCGACTGCCAGTCGAAGCCGGTGTCGCCCGACACGGTGCAGCGATCGTCGGCCGTGTCGAATGCCGTCCCGCTGTTGTCGTGTGTGTAGCCCAGCGGGCAGGACATCCACATGAGGCCGGTCGCCTCGTCGGCAATGGCCTCCACGCCGTCGGGTAGGTAGCGCAGCGGGTCGCGGGCCGCTGCACTGACCACTGGCCGCGTGGCGACGGGCTCATCAGTCGTGATCAGGTTGTTGAGGCCGGAGCCCGGATCGAGTGGATCGCCAAAAAAGGCTTCCGCGCGCTGCTCGACGCCATCTTCGCCCGCCTCGGCCTGCACGATATAGGCAATCGTGTAGAGGTCGCCAGGCTCGACGCCGAAATCCTGGAGCCTGATTTCTTCTTCGTATTCACCAATGTCATAGCGTTCGCCGACGAGGCGGCCAATGCCCTGTTTGCAGAGGTCGCCAACCCCTGTCTGCGAGCGGCAGGATGCCGCCGTTGTAATCAATTTTGTCCGCTTGCCCGTCAACAGCAGCGGGTGCAGGGGTTTGCCGTCCTTGACGATGAAATTCACACCGCGGGTGGGGGCCCGAAAACGTATCGGTGTGGTCAGGTCACCAGCCAGGCCCTTGAGCTGCGTGTCGAAGAGCAGGATTTCATGCGTGTCTTTGGTGCCGTTCTTGTAAGTATAGAGCCAGACGACAAACTGCATGTGTGCGAAAGGCAAGGTATTGGGCTCGGCGTCGCTGCCGAAGCGCAGGTACTCGCCGCGCCGGCTCAACAGCCTGCCGAGACCCGTTCGTTCGGCCACGAGCTGAATGTGACTTTCGTTGATGAAGAAGCTGGGATTGTCGCCCGTGCCTCGGCGGAATGTTCTGTCCCATGTAAGTATCTGCAAGCCGGAGGCGGTTCGCTCTTCGCCGATCTCAACACCGGTTTTTGCGCTCGCGCGAACCCGGCCGTCCTCGTTCACAAAAAAGCGCATGCCGTACTCCGGGTCCTGCAGCGAGAACGGCGCTTCCCAGGCACCGGGGTAGTAGTTGCTTTGCGGCAGTTCGTCGGCGCTCCACTTTGCACCTGAACCGGGGAGCAACACAGATTGATCCAAACCGGTCCAGCGGGTCGCGGCCTGTGCGCCGACGTCGTTCTCCTCCGCTGCCCGCGCGTTGCCTGGGTGGATGGTCACTCCCGACAGGCAAGCGATCAGTAGAATCATCAACGCATGCAGGGATTTCGTTTGTCTCAATACTGTCGTGCACATGATCAGTCACCTCCTCGAACTAGCCGTACAGCCAATGGCTGATCGTGGCCCATCGTGCGAATTTCGCCGTGGCGGAAACCGACAAACTCGGCCTCGCTGGAAATGGATGAAAGCGTTGCGCTCCAGTAGAGATCCGCCTCCGTGTTGGGGAAAAACGTGCCGTCGATGGCGGCGCCGCTCGATTCGTAGTGCACGATCGACTGCAGCTCGGCCGAACTCGGCAGGCGCCAGTCGTCGAAACCACACAGGCCAGCCGCGTTCACTTCCCGGACGTACTTTTCGGTATCGCAGCGCCCGCGGGTTTCGCATTCGCCGACATCCTCGAAGCCCTGTACGGGCGACACTCGCGTCGAATACCAGGAGTAGGTCCACTGCCGGTCACGCAAACCGGCATCGCCTGTCTTGATCTCCCAGACTCGCTGAGTCACCTCGTCGCGCACGCAACTCCAGGGCGTCGTCGCGTAGTCCACGGATTGGTCAGCAAGCGGCGAGCCATCGGCGCCCAGCTTCGTAAACGAAAATCCACGCACGCCGTCCGTGTCGTCGAAGTCCATCGGATCGCGGCCGCTCGCACCGTCCTGGTTCGGGTAGTCGGCAACAATGTCGGGGGAGGAACAATCGAGCCCCCGTTCGGTAGCCGTTGCGCAGCTGGTCGCGCCCGTGTCGTTGAGCAGAGGTGCATCGCGGGTCGGCGGTGCAACCTGGTCACTGGCTTCGATCGTCACGGTAGCGCCTGTCTGTGCGCCGAGGGTTAGCCCGCCGGTCGGGTTGCCCAGCATGACGACGAAGGTTTCTTCGGGCTCGGCATCCACGTCGTCGACAATACTGACGGTGATCGAGCGCGGCGCCGTGTCGCCATCGGCAAAGCTGACAACTACAGGGTCGATCGACGCATCGCTCGCGTCCGCCGTCCGGCTCTCGAAGATAACGTCGACGTCGACCGCACCGTCGCTGCCGTTACTGCGGGTGACCGTCAGAGTCACGGTGCCCACCGACTCGGCCACCGACAGGTTGCCGGGCTCGAGCCCAACTTCACCGGCCATCGGCGGAGGTGGCGGAGGTGGGGGCGGCGGTGAAACTGGCGGCGTGTCGCCGCCTCCGCCACCACCGGACGAGCAGGCCGATGCCAGAACAACGGCCACGAGTACGGTTATGAAGCGCATAGCTAAGCCTCTGAGTGAAAAGGGTCTGATGTATACTGGCCGTGCAGCTTTGGATCGGCCGTTACCGGGGAATACAATGGCCGCGGAAAAAAGGGATCACCCGACAGACAATTTGTTGTACGCAGGCGATCGGGAGATGCTCCATGGATGACCCGGCCGATCCTTCGATCACGCAACTTCTCGCTCGCTCGAGCACGGGCGACGATCGAGCAGCCGACGAGCTGTATCGTTTTGTCTACGCTCACCTGCGCAAGCTGGCACACGCGCAGCGGCGTAACTGGCTGGGCAACGAAACGCTGGGCACGACGGCGCTCGTCAATGAGCTTTATCTGAAGCTCTCGTCAGGCAGCGACTTCGCCAGCCGCGCACACTTTTTTGCGACGGCATCACGCGCGATCCGGCACATACTCGTCAACTACGCGGTCGAGCAACGACGAGACAAACGCGGTGGTTCGAAAGTTCGGGTGCCGCTCGACGATATCGAGGTCGGTTCCGACCTCTCGGCTACCGAGCTGATCGATCTCGAGGAGGCCGTTGCGGCGATCGAAGCCGAAAACCCGCGCCGCGCGCGTATCGTCGAGTGCCGCCTGTTCGGCGGCATGAGCGTCGAGGAAACGGCTGCCGCGATCGGCGTGTCGACAGCGACAATCAAGCGTGAATGGCGGGTCGCAAAGGCGCGCCTCGCATCGAGACTTGATGCGGACTGATCCCGAATTGCGCTGAATGCGGTAACAGGTATGAGAAGACCCAGCATGCCGGAGCCGACATGACCGACGACAACACCAAGCTGCGCGAGGCGGCGGAAGCCCTTTTTCTCGAGTTGTGCGACCTCCCTGAGGCGGACCGCGGCCAACAACTCGACGCGGCCACCGAAGGTAATCCCGAACTGCGCCGTCACGTCGAACGCATGCTGGCAGCTGACGCCCGAGCAGATGACGTGCTGTCGAACTGGTCCGACCGGCTCAATGTGCAGGTGTCGAAGCTCGCCACCGCAAAAGAGGAACTCGAGGGCAGCACCTGCGGCAACTACACCTTGCTGCGCCACATCGACTCCGGGGGCATGGGCGACGTCTGGCTGGCGGAACGCAGCGACGGGCGGTTCGAAGGGCAGTTCGCCGTAAAACTCCTGCGCCGGCACTCGCCCGCCAGCGTCGACAGCCTGCGGTTCGAGCAGGAAGGCCGCCTGCTGGCGCGGCTGACCCACCCGAACATTGCGCGACTGATCGACGCGGGAACAGCCGACGAACGACCTTTTCTCGTCATCGAGTACATCGACGGTGTCGATATCGACAAGTATTGCGATCGCCACCGGCTCGGCGTCGACGCTCGTATCCGGCTTTTCCTCGACGTGCTCGAAGGCGTCGCACACGCGCACGCCAACCTGGTCCTGCATCGCGACCTGAAACCGGGCAACATCCTGGTCACCAGTGACGGCCGCGTGAAGCTGCTCGACTTCGGTATCGCCAAGCTGTTGGACGAGCATGACGCACGCAACGAAAAACACGCGCCTTCGATAACCCAGGTGTTCGGCCAGGTTTTGACGCCGGACTACGCTGCGCCCGAACAGCTCGCCGCAAAACCGATCGGCACGGCGACCGACATTTTTGCGCTCGGCATGGTGCTGTACGTGCTGCTCACGGGTGTGAATCCCAGGAGCGAAGACGCCTCGGGCGATGCGCTGAAGTGGGCAAAAAAACGCATGCCGCGAGCTTCGCACCAGCTCGACCGCAGGCACTCGATTACGCGCCGCCACCTCGAAGGTGACCTCGACAACATTCTCGACAAGGCGCTCGCACCCGACGCGGAGGACCGCTACCGCTCGGTGGCGGAGCTTCGCGACGACCTGAGCCGCTACCTCGAACACCTCCCGGTCTCGGCCCGCCCACCCACGCTGAGTTATCGAACGGCCAAGTTCCTGCGGCGCTACCGCGGCGGCGTTGCGCTGACCTTCCTTTTTGTGCTCGGACTCGCAATAGCTGCAATCGTTGCGGTAACGCAGCGCCTCGAGGCAGAACGGCAGCGGGACTACGCGATTTATCAGCAGCAACGCGCGGAGACGTCGAGCGAATTGCTCGTGCGCATGCTGAACGACACTGCCGTCAACAGTCCCGATACGACAGTCGTGGAGGCATTCGAGCGCAGCGCCGCAACGCTCGACCTGCAGCCGCCAACCAACGAGCGCTTCGCGGCGCGCCTGTATTTCGATCTGTCGCGCGGCTTCGAATCGCTGGACGCCGACGACCTCGAGCAAGAATACGGCAGGCGAGCCGAACAGGCGGCGCGCGCGAGCGCCGATGACGACGTGTTGGCCGCCGTGTTGTGTCAACGGGTGCGGGACTTCAACGAAGCCTCGGCGAGCGAAGCGGCTCTCGTTTATCAGGAGGCTCGCGAGGCCATGGCGAGAAGCAACATGCTATCCCCGCAAACCCGGACCACCTGTGCCAGGGCCGACGCGCTCATGCTCGCCAACGGCGGCCAGCGGGAAGTGGCCGTCCAGCGGCTGATAGCAACGCTCGACGACCTTACAACGTCGCCGATCCGCTCACATACGGCCGAGTTGCGCCTGATCAACGAGATCGGCGCACAGCTGTATCGTCTCGGGCGCCTGCGGGATGTCATGCACTACAATACCCGACTACTCGGGCGTCTAGCCGAGACCGGCAGGATGGCCACCGAAGGCGGCATTATCACGCAAGCCAATCAAGCCGCCCTACTCGGTGAATTTGGCGAACTCCTCATGGCTCGGCAAGCCATGCAAGCCGTGGTCGAGATGGCGGGCATATCGCCGAGACGGAAGGACCTTCTGGACATGCTCGCGGCATCGCATCTACGCCTCGGCGAAACTGACGCCGCCGCCAGAATTTATGAAGCGCTTCTGGAGGAAACCGCCACGCTGTCGCCAAGGAAAGTCGCAAGATTCAAGACCGGTCTGGCACGCAGCTACCTGCTGCAAGGGGACGTTGCCAATGTCGACGCGCTGCTGGATGGGGCCGAAGCGGTATTTGCGGAGTCCCCGACTCACCACGCCCGCTACCTGACCTGGCTGTCGCGGCTGCGCGCGGAACAGGCTGCCGCCGCGGGCGACATTGCGGCAGCCCGGCGGATTCTCGACGCCAGCCTGACCGAGGCCGGTTATCCGGCCGACAAGACGTATCGCTACCTCGCGACCCTGCTCCAGTCGGCGCCGGAGATGGCGCTGCTGGCCGGCGACGCCGAATACGGTTTGCAGCTGGCCGAAGACCTGCTTGAGATTGCACTGCGCCGCGCACGCGAACCGGCCGACAGCGCCGATGTCGGCAGGGCCCATATGCTGGCGGCACGTGCGCTACTGGCACTCGACCGCCATGACGAGGCGCAAAACCACCTGGAGCGCGCGATTGAATCCTTGTCCAACGGCCTGGGACCGGAGCATCCGGAAACGCGCCGCGCCGAGGAGCTACGTCGCTGACACCGGTGCGGTTCGATCCCTAGCGCTCGCCCAGCACCGACCGCATCAACCCCGAGAAGTGCGTATCGGGTTGCTCCTCGCGGAGCGCCTCCAGAACGGATTGCCGATTTCGCTCCGGCTGATTCTGACTGGCCTTGATCTTGCCTTCGATGCGCTCGATTCGAACCTCGAGGCCAACGACCGCTTTGCGCAGTGCCTGCGTGTACTCGGGCGGTGCGTCCGTCACGGCCCAGGGTTTGTTGCGCGACTGTTCGTGTTCTGCCGTCAATTGCTCGATTTGATCGGCAACCCACTCCTCGTCGTCCACTGTGCGAACCTCGCCGTGCACGTGGACAACCGCGTAGTTCCAGGTCGGCACAACCTTGCCGTGCTCCGGTTTGGTGGCGTACCACGATGGCGAGACGTAACCGTCCGGACCGTTGAAGATCACCAGGCACGCCCGCGCGGATTCGAGAACCGAACTCAGCGGATTGGCGCGGGGTATGTGCGCGCACAGCACATCCGGTTCGACCCCGGGGCTGCCCTCTCGATACACGAACGGAATATGGTTGGCGATCAGCCCCTCATCCGTATGAATGACGAGCGCGCCCAGGGACGCCTGCCGGATGATAGCCAGCTGTTGACCGCGGTCGTTCTCCTCGAAGGCTTTAGGTACGTACAAGATGATCTCCATGGCGGCGTCAGCCAGCCGCCGGAACGCAATCAGGCTAGCTTAACGCAAGCGTGCGTAGGTAGATAAACCTAGGTTCTTTCGAGCGCATTGCTGCTAGTTTTTCGGGCTGAAGTTTAAACCGTCGGACACAGAATGAGCGCTGCAACTGCCGGCCGGGAGGCGCCCGCAACTCGGCCGGGAAGAAACAACCGGGCCTGGGTCCGCTGGGCCATGGAACAGATCATGGCGGACTTCAACCGCTCCGCCGACACGCACCTCATCAAGGTCTTGCTGCCGGCGTTCCCGGATATTCCGCTGTACCTGAAGGACGAGTCCACGCATCCGTCCGGCAGCCTCAAACACCGCCTGGCGCGGTCGCTGTTTCTTTACGGGCTCTGCAACGGCCGCATTGGGCCCGACACCGCCATCATTGAATCTTCGTCCGGCTCGACCGCCGTATCGGAGGCTTACTTCGCGAAACTGCTGGGGCTCCGGTTTGTCGCCGTCGTACCCATCGGAACGGCACCCGAGAAGCTCAACCAGATACGCTTCTTCGGTGGAAACATAGAAGAGACCCCGTTCTATAACGTGTATCAGCGCGCCGAGTCGCTGGCCGACGAGCTCGACGGCCACTACATGGATCAGTTTACGTACGCCGAGCGCGCCACCGACTGGCGCGGCAACAACAACATTGCCGACAGCCTGTTTTCGCAAATGGCGCGCGAAGCGCACGCCGTCCCCGACTGGGTCGTCATGAGTGCAGGCACAGGCGGTACCTCCGCAACGCTGGGCCGCTACGTGCGCTACCGGCCCGAACTTGTGGAACGAACCCGCATCTGCGTTGTGGACCCGGAGAATTCGGTGTTTTACGACAGCTTCGTAAGCGGCGACAAACGACTCGAGATCGACGCCAGTTCGCGCATCGAAGGTATTGGCCGCCCGCGCGTCGAGGCTTCGTTCCTGCCCGAGGTCGTCGACCGCATGCTGAAGGTGCCGGACGCGGCTTCCATTGCAACCATACACTGGCTGCAAACCGTGCTCGGGCGCAAATGCGGCGGCTCGACGGGCACGAACGTCTACGGTGCCCTGACCCTCATGGCCGAAATGCGGGAGGCCGGTCGGGAGGGCAGCGTTGCGACGTTGATATGCGATGGCGGCGAACGATACCTGAGCAGCTATTACGATGCGCAGTGGATCGACGCGGAAGGCATTGTACTCGAACCTTATCTCGAAGAACTCGGCAAGCTCTCGGGTATCGATGCCCGTTCCTGGCGTCACGGCATGCCGAGCGTATCCAGAAGCTCGCCGTGATTGCCGTGTTCCGCGGTTACTAAGGTGAGCAGGGCCTGCGAAAGCTCGTCGCCGGCCCAGGGTTTGGTGTAGGCCAGGAACTCCGCCGAATCCCAGCGCTCTCCGCCCGGGGAATCGGCAATCAGCATCGACCAGAAGTCGAACAGATTCTGCTGTCCGTTGTTGCGGTTCCCGATTGCATCGTCTATCGCCAGGAACACGATCAACCCGCAATCGTAGTAGCTCGAAAATTCACCCCGGCCGGCAGCCTCGGTGAGAGGCCCTTTGTCGAGGGCACTGCGGCAACCCGCCACGGCCTGCCGGCGACGCTTGTCGAGATATGCCGCCGGCACGAGATTCAGGGCCTCCAGAGACAGGTACGCAAACGCGTCGGCCGAGCCTTCGTGTATCCATGACGACTCGCGATTGCCTGACACATCATGCTGAAAAAGGTGGCCCGCTTCGTGCGCGAAGAACCAGAGCAGATCCTCCGGCGCTCCTTGTTTTGCGCTGCCTTCGCGCCAGGCCGGCCCGTAGAAATGCATGAAGATCTGATCGGGCAGCGTACCACCCTGATGCCCGTGACCATGTTCGTAGTCGGGATCATAAGACACATACAGCATCGGGCGCCTGACGAGCGGCGACAGTGCCTGCTCGTAGTAGGCCATGATTTCCGGCAACGATACCGACAATGGGCTGCTTATCTCGGACGGCAGCTCGCGGTCCACAACCTGTATGAAACTGCCGTCGGCCGCTGGCTGCGCCGCGCCCACGTAAATCTTCGTGCCGTCCCGGGTATCCAGCCAGCGGGCCGAGCGCTCGTATCGACGACCGTTCAGATAGATGTGCGCGCCGGATGGCGCGACGACCTGCATTGGCCACGGCCCCTCGCACTCGTCCTGGTCCTCGCCGGCGTCGATAGGACAAACCTGAAACCTGCCACTGTGAACCAGGAGCCCGCCATCGCTGAAAGGCGAAAAGGCGGCGTAGTCTTTCGGCAGCGGCCTGTAGGCAGCCGGAACGATCAGTTCGGCTGCCGAGAAGTACCCACCGTCGGTGCGGCGAACGAACTCCTTACCGTCGTCGCGGACAATCTCGAAGTCGGTCGATGCCGTATGCCAGTGCACGCTGCGCGAGTCGTCGGGATTCCGGGCAAACAGCATTGCGGTCGTTGCTTGCCCAAACCGGTAACTCACGCCGAGTTGCCGTCCGTCCTCCGAGAGAGTCAGCGTGACCTGGTCCCGTTGTTCCGTCGACGCGCAGCCGGCCAAGCCGGCCAGTAGCAGCGTTACGAGAACCGGCATCAGCAGCCGTTGCTGTGTGTCCGTCCGCATTCGTGAGTCCCTCTATGCACCTGCACTCCGGAGTACCGACAGTGCAAACGGAACCCGACCCAAAAAAGGGTCAAACTTCAGCAGCAGCTAGTTGATCGTGTCCCACTGGCCGATCTGCATCTCTCCGCCGCCGTCCGGACTCACCTTGCGACTCGCCCAGAAACGGCCTTGCGATGAGTCGTGCGAGGAAGAGAAGTAGCAGCGCAGCTCGAACATGTCTCTCAGCCCCTTCGAGAAGAGCGGAGGTACGGAAGGATCTTCGTAGCCCCTGTGCAGGAACAACCCGGGCAGGCTCTTCACCAGCCAGATGTTCATCTGCGTCATTGCGTTCCTGCAACCTTCCGCCATTTGCGCTTCGGTGGGTTCGTCGTTCATGGCGTAGATGCTCACGTAGATCATGCCGGCCTCTTCGTCGTAGTGTGAACCCACTTCCGCCCGAAAGAGCTTCATCTCGTCGCCGTCCGTCCAGTGCAGCCCTACTCTCTGCTCGAACTCGTTGGCGAGACTCGCAAGCCTTAGCATCCCCACATCCAGGAGCGTTGCGGGCTCGTTGATCAGGTACTGCTTCGCCGCACCGGCATCGGCGTTCACCAGCGTTGGAAAGAGCAGGAAAACGATGAGCTTTTTCATCTCGGCACCTCCGCACTCGATAACACAGCCAGAAAGGCTTTAGTCTAGCGCAAACCGGCTACGCGGCCTGCTCCGGGTGCCCGGTGGTTCAGAAACTGAAATCGAGCTGATCGAGAACGGCCGATATCAGCATCACGAACAGCAACGCAAAGAACATGACGGTCAGAAACTGGAAGGTGATGGCCAGGCCGCCCAGGCCGGCGCCGACAACTGCCGGGCGCAGACTCTCGCGCCTTATGAAGCCGATTACGGCCATCAGTACGGCCAGCACTGCAAGACCGATAAACAGGTAAGTCAGGTAGTCGTCCAGCGTGCGCGGCCGCGTGGTCTCCCGGGCTTCGTACTCTTCGCCCTTGAGGGCAGCCACCGTCGCATCGCGGATGTCAGCGGCCTTGTCGGCAATGGAAACCTCGATGGGTGGCGGCGGATCGATCGGCCCCGCAAAAAAGTGCCCCACAACAGCCGCGAAGGACAGGAAGCCCAGGACTACCGCCGCAATGCCGAAGGTCGAGGTTTGGGTTGTGCTTTGGTTCATCTGGAAATACCCGGTCGTTTGTTCGAGCTTGTTATTAGACTGAGTATAGCCCAGGTCCTCGCCAGCAAGCCTCCGCGCCTTCAGGCGCGGCCCGACACTCGGCACCCGTATTCCGGTCGCCGCGTCAGCGGTAGAAGATGTGACTCCCCACCTGCGCGGTCCTTACCCGTTTGCGTTTCCAGGGGTAGCCAATGCTGGTGGCGTGATAGAACAGGCTGCTGTCGGTGAGATCCGGAGGCGGATCGATCAACAGCTGTTCCGCGACGTCCAGCGATGCCTGCCAGCTTCTGCCGTCGCGAGGGCGGTCACTGCGGCCATCGCACCACCAGGAGAACTGGCACGGCGGGCGTTCGCCGCCTTCGAACACGACGGCGCACACCGTATCCGGAAAGTGATGGCTGTCAACGCGGTTCAGCACAACCCAGCCGACTGCCAGCATACCCTCACGCCCTTCGCCTCGCGCCTCCCAGTACAGGTTGAGCGCCATGCACTCGAGTTCGCGTTGTGAAATCTGCGGTGCCGCCGGACGAGCCCCGCTCGCCGCCGGGGCTGAACTCGTCGCGTGACTGGCACACGCCCCGAGCGACAGCACCGATAACACGGTCGTGATTTGCAATACGAATCCTTTCATTTTGCCACCTCGCTACAACAGCAGCGCCCGTACGCAATCCGGGCTCTCTCACGGTAAGCCTGGACGCAAACAGCTGAACGGGTGCTGAAACGGTCTGGTGATAGTCCCTTACAGTGGGTGCTCCCCTGGTTTCGATTCTCACGGTCAGCGGCCGCCTGCCCGCGCAATCAGTGCCTCCGCGGCCGCTCGGGCTGCGCCGTCGCCGCCAGCCAGGCGCAGTGCTTTCCGGCCAAGCGCCAGCGCCTGCTCCAGGTCGCCTTCCGCGAAACGCACGGCGCCGAGTTCGGTCCACCAGCGGCTGTTGCGCGGCTCGATGCGCAGCGCGCGCTCGATCGAGGCCGCGGCTTTTGCCGTATCCCCGGCCGCCAGTTCCGCACGGCCCTCTGCCACGAGCATGGCGCCGGCCGAAGCCGCGCCGCTCGGTACCTCCCCGACCTCACCGGGAGATTCCGAAGCACGCTCCGTATGAGGCTCGGTGCCCTGGGGCAACGCCGGGTTGTAGGCGCAGGCCGATACGCTCGCAACCAGCAGCAGCAATAACAGACGTCGTAGCACTAGCGATCTCCCAGTCCTTCCAGCCAGCCGCGGACGGTAACGCCGATACCGCAGGGCCGGCGCGGCACGTTCGCGTCAGGCGGCACGGGCAGCAGTACCGAGTCGCCGCAGCCGCGCCGTGTCAAAAGGCCGGATTCGTAGTCGACCCAGCTGGGTTCCAGCGAGTCGGCCAGAAGCGGATCGAAGCTGGCCGTGGACGGCAAGCCAGCGACAATCGGCGCCCAGATGGTGAGCGCGCCGGCCGAGCCCGTCAGGCCCGTTGTCGTGTTGTCGTCGCGGCCTATCCACACGACGGCCAGGTGATCCTGCGTAAAACCGGCAAACCAGCTGTCTTTGAAGTCGTCGGATGTTCCGGTCTTGCCTGCCGCGACCAGATCGCGCGGCAACCAGCGGTGCGCGCTGCGACCCGTGCCGCGCTCGACCGCCTGTACGAGCGCCTGGTTCAGCTGGTACACGGCATCCGCCTCGGCCGCAGCGCGGATTCGAAGCGGATAGCGCTTGAGTGCCTCGCCGTTGGCGTCGGTCACCGACCGCACGGCGCGTAGCGGCACGCGATCACCGCCGTTGGCCAGGCTGTTGTACATCTGCGCCACTTCGAACGGCGACAGCTCCACAGCGCCCAGCAACAGCGCCGGATACACGGCGGGGACGGCATCGAGGCCAAGCCGTTCGAACAGCGCGGCGACGCGCTCGACCCCGATATCCAGCCCCAGCCGCACGGTCGCCTGGTTATAGGACTCCGCCAGCGCGCGCACCAAAGACACCTCGCCGTGCGATTCCAGCGAAAAGTTTTGCGGCGACCAGACCGTGCCGTCCGGCATGTCGACATCGAGCGCCTCATCGAGCAAAGGACTCGCCAGCGTATATTGGCCGGATTCGAGCGCAGCGAGATACACGAGCGGCTTGATGAGCGACCCGACGGGGCGTTTTGCATCCAGCGCCCGATTGAAGTCTCCCGGGGCCGCGTCATCACCGCCGACGAGCGCCACGACGTCACCGGTCATGGGCCGGCTGATTACGACGGCACCCTCGAGGGGGCTTTCTTCTGCTGTCGACTCGGACGAGGCCACGTCCGACAGCGCCGGCTCCGGGGTGTCGGTGACCGGCGTCGCCGCGAGACGCTCGAGACCCAGCGCAAGTTCGCGTTCGGCGTTGGCCTGAATCGTGACATCGAGGTTCGTGAACACCCGCAGCCCTTGAGTCGCAAGGTCTTCCGGCGAGTAGTCGTTGCCGAGCTGCGCGCGCACCAGATCGAGATACGCCGGTTGATACCGCAACGCCATGCCGGCACGTGCCGTGACGCCCAGCGCCTGTTCGCGGGCTTCGTCCGCCGTATCCTCGTTCAGGACGCCTTGCGCCGCCAGCGTCGTCAACACCCAGTTGCGGCGCGCTATGGCACGTTCGGGCTGTCGGCGAGGGTCGTAAAACGACGGTCCCTTGACGATGGCAACGAGTAACGCCATTTCGTGCGCGGCAAGCCGGTCCAGGGGTTTGGCGAAGTAGAACTCGCTGGCAAGCCCGAAGCCATGAATGGCCCGCGTGCCCTGCTGGCCGAGGTAAATTTCGTTGACGTAGGCGTGCAGCAAAACGTCTTTGTCGTAGCGGAGCTCCAGCGCCACGGCCATGATCGCCTCGCGGAACTTGCGGCTGAACGTTCGGCGGCCGTCGAGGAAGTAACTCTTGACGAGTTGCTGCGTCAGCGTGCTCCCGCCCTGGCGGACTTCGCCGTGCCGGAGGTTGACGATAGCGGCGCGCATGATCGCGGCGAAGTCCAGCCCGTGATGACGATCGAACTTGCGGTCTTCGATCGCCTTGAGCGCGGCGATCAGTGAGGGTGGGATGGCATCCGGCTCGATCAGAATCCGGTCTTCATGATGGGCCTTGAACACGCTGCCGACGCGCAACGGCTCCAGGCGGACCAGCGGCACCGATCTGCCCGTTTCATCCGCGATCGACGCAATGCGTTGTTCGTCGAATCGAATCTCAAGTTGCCGCGACGGCTCTTCGCCGTCCCAAAACGGAAACGGCCGTGTCCATACTTCGAGTTCGCCGGACGTCGTGGAAAATTCACCGGGCCGCTCCAGCACCGGCACCTGCTGGTGGCCGGTTTGTGCGAGCGTTGCGGCGAGGGTGTCCTGATCGAGCTCGACACCGACGTAAAGCTCCAGCGGCGCGGCATAAACTTGCGCAGGGACATCCCAATGCCGGTCCTCGAACTCCCTGACGACGTAGATCCCCTGCGAGACCGAATAGAACAGGAGGACCGCCAGCAGCACAAGCGCAAGGGATCGCTTCGGCGCGCGCTGGAACCGCTGGCGCGCGTTTCTCCAGAAATGAGTGATTCGCTCGTTGTTCATTGCCGATCGGCTCCAATCCTCACAGCCACGTCCATACCGATCCGATCGCCGCACGGTAGCCGTTGTCCGGGACCACTGCCGGAGGCTAACGCACGAACGGTCTTTGCTCGGGAAACGTCGATGGTAGAGAGAGGCGCGGCAGCAATCGAGTCCTCCGGATCGGAAAACGCCACATATGCGCCGTCGCGCCGCTAGTCGACTGAAATGTCGGTTGTTATCGGACCACGGGCCACTGTCGCCGTTTGGCAACAGTAGGGAAAACCCATGAACCACCTGCGCAAGGGTCTGTTCAGGTTCACTAAGAACCCGCGTTCACCAGGAACCTTTGCGCCGCGGGACTCGACGCTTTAGTCGGAATCGAAGGGCGTCGCCCGGATGCGATACACGTCCGTCCAGTTTTCGCCGCCGTCGAAGGACCATTGCTGCACCCAGGACCAGCCGCCTTCGTCCGGGACAAAGAAGATGATGCGCCGCGGCTGCGGCTGTTGCGGCTTCAGTATGTCCATGACGATATTGCCGTCGTCGTCCTGCTTCGCCGCAATGTGCATCAGACCGTTGAGGCCCTGCGCCGCCCAGACGATTTCCCACGCCTCGGTGTCCGGGTTATAGGTTCTGAGGTTAGTGCCGTAGCCGCCGCCGTTCGGCATCCAGAAGTCCTGCACGGCGGTGCCGTCGCCAATACATTCGAACACCCAGCGGGCACCCTGGCCGGGACCCCAACCGCTGCCGTCCTGCGCCAGTGCCTCGTCTTCGATCTTCCAGTCGCCGACGTAACGACCGAACTGTGCCATTGGCCCTTCCATGCAGTCGTTGGCGAAGGCCTGCGGTGCAACGACCACCGGGATCAGGAATGCGAATGCTAGCGCACGTATCTTGTTCATGCTTCCCCCTTCTATACCGAGTCTTGTTGTTGCTTGTTCTCGTGGCATTTTTGATCGACTTGCCCACCGAAAGTTCGATGGCTTGAAGCGAAACTCCAGGCTCACCGTCGGAACTCCCGGGCAACTGGCAGTCCCTCACAGCCCAGCTCGGCTCGCCTCAGTCGGAAGATATCAACGACTGTCTTGCAAGCTCATCGTCCGGCAGTAGCCTCGGCGGGCCGTAGTTGGGGCATGGGCTCGCATCAGGCTCGTCGTCGGGGTGCCTGAACGTCATTTTGATTACAACACCGGGCGCGGCTACCGCAATACCGTTCTCAATGCGTGGCTTATACCTGAACTTCCGAACCGCCTCTATTGCAGCTTTGTCGAACACGCTGTCCGTGCTTTCAACAACCCGTGGGCGCTTTACGCGACCCTTTTTGGTCACCGTAAGTTCGATCGTCACACTACCGCTCAGGCCGTTTTCCAGCGCCCCCCTTGGATAAATCGGCGCAACCCGTACGATCGGCAGATAGTCCTCATCACCGTCGCCCGGAACCTCTGACTCTTTTCGCGCCTGCTCGTCCGCCAGCACGTTGTCTACAGTGTCGTCGGGACAGCCGGAGTACACATCACTCTGCCGCCGCAGCTCGTCGACTCCGTAGTCCCTGTACATGATGCCGACCAGGGTCTCGCATGCTCGTTGACGTATCGCGGCATCTACCGGTCGCACAGCTTTGTCGATGATCGTGCTAAACCATTGCACACTTTCCGGCGTTACAACGTCGTTGGGATACGTTCTGAGCCCCTCGATATACATGAAATTGAGAGCCTTCGTATGTGTATCCATACATTCCCGCGAGTCAGCCACATGCGAAAACAAAAACGCCCCCAACACCAGCAATGCAGAAATTTCGGCTCGCATGAGGTACTCCCGAACGGCTACTTTGCGCTGCACGATAACAGACGCATTGCCAAAGTTCCCGCTCGGCGGATACCTTCGCTTACATCCCGTAGCCGAACAGGCGCTGCGACACAATGCGCTCCGCCACAGCTTCGGGCACACATTCGATCCAGCGTTCGTTGCCTTCGACGATCATGCTCAGCACGTCGGGCGAGTGGATATCCAGATAGTCTTCAGTGACCTTGTCGAGCGGCAGCACGGAGCCACGCTCACACAGGAACCGGAAGAGATGCTGGTAGGCGGAGCTGAGTTCGAGCTGGTCGAGCGTCTTGAGCCTGCCGGTTGCAGCGTCCTTGACGGGATACACGAGCAGCGTCATCTGCTCCTTGAACAGCCGGCCGAAGCTTTCGAGCACACCGCCGGAGAGGTCCCGGTAATAGCCTTCCGAGAACAGCTCCCGGAACGATTCGAGACCGAGCGCGAGCGCAATCGGCCGCGTCGTCTGCGACATCAGGTAATCGGCAAGCCGGTAGTACTCGCGATAGTCCGAGATCAGCACAGCGCAACCGGTTGTCGACACAACCTCGGCGCGCGACAGGAAATCCTGGAGGCACACCTCGTCGTCGATCGCGAGATCGTGCATCGACATTTCCATGACCGGCAGCAGCGCGTCGCCGTCTTCGCCGAGCATGGAAATAAAACGCTCCTGTGCCGAGGCCAGCATGTCCATGTTGACATGCGTGAGTGGCCGGAACCGGCCTCTCTGCACGAGGAGTGGTCGCTTGCGCAATGCCTCCGCGGACTGCAATACCTCACCGTTGGAAGCGAACATGGCAGCACCCGTCAGCCCGAGCTCCACGAGCCGCAGCGACAGGACGCGATTATCGACATCCTCGAAAGCAGGCCCGCTAACGTCGACGAGATCGATCTCGATGCGGTCGCGGGTCAGGTCGTCACACAGCGACTCGAGCAGTGCCCGCGGATCGTCTGCGAGGTAGAAGGTGCCGTAGACGAGATTGACGCCGAGAACACCAATGGCGTGTTGTTGTTCCGCGTTGCTTTTGTCGAGCAGACGGGCATGCAGGACTATACGGCTGTCGGCAGCGCCGGCCTCATGCTGGAACTCGACGCCCAGCCAGGCGTGACAGTCGTTGGTGCCGTGGTAGTTGCGGGCCGACACGGTGTCGGCGAACGTGAAGAACGTCGTGTTCTCGCAGCGCTTGGCCTCGAGGCGCTGGCGGTTCAGGTGCTGCTCGTGGCGCAGCATCGATTCGAGTCGTCCTCGGCTGACGTAGCGATCGCAGTGACCGTAGATGGCGTCGCTGACCTGCATGTCGTAGGCCGAGATGCTCTTCGAGATGGTGCCGGCCGCTCCGCCCGCCTGGAAAAACCAGCGTACGACCTCCTGACCCGCGCCGATCTCGGCAAACGTGCCGTAGCGGCGGTCGTCCAGGTTGACCTTGAGTGCTTTCTCAAGCGTGGAGAGTTGACGTGTGTCGCCCATGCGAGCTGCACCTGCTGGATAGCGGACCGATAGACAGGTTATCGGCGATTGTCCTCCAGGCTTGAGGCCGCGGGCAGTGGAGCTTTAGCCGGCGTTCGCTCTACGGCAACCACAACTCGGGCTTTTGCCATTGCGGCGGCACGGAGAGCCCACCGAAACAGGATGTTGCGCCATCGATGAGAGTTTGTGACTGCCAGGCACCGTCCCACTCCGCCGGTAGCGTGTAGGGCGGCTCGACCGAAGACTCGCCGACAAAACCAAAACGCCCGTAGTAAGCAGGATCGCCAAGCACGCAGACGAGTTCGACGCCGGCATCCCTGAGACACGCGAGACCGTCTTGCACGATTGCCGTGCCGATGCCTTGCCCCTGATGTGCCGGCGCGACGGCAAGCGGTCCAAGCAGCGCTGCGTCGACATTGCTTGCCGAAACGCCGCATCGCGTGAAGATCACGTGGCCAACGGCCTGCCCGTTGACGTCTGCGACCAACGAAAGCGCAACCGCCGGGTCGGCCAGCAACTCCCGCACCAGGGGAATGAGATCCTCTTCCGGAAATGCTTCCGGGTAGAACGACTCTATGGCGCTCAGATCGTCTGGCTGACTCTCGCGAATCTTGTAGTGTGTCGGCATGGGGCTATCCGGTTTTGTGATGACGGTAGCAGGCTTACGGCTCTTGTGCTGTACGTGCCTGTACTTAGCATCGTCGATCGACCGCCTGTACTACCGGGTGATGCTAGTATGCCGTGAGCGCAGCAACAGAGTCTTTGCCATGTACGACGTATCGCTCGAGGCTCCCGTCGATCCCGGCGATCAGGATCTGGACAACTATCCTCCTCTGCCTTACGAATGGACCCGGCGCCACAGCGCGGCAATGCTGCTGTTCGCGAGCGCGTATCGCTCGGATGGTGATACGGACACGGCGGAGCTTGCGAACAAGGTCAAAGGCTTCGAAAGGAACCAGCCGCTGGAGGATCAGCAGGCCGCAGATATCGTGGAAACGGCGGGCCGCTACTTCACGGAACACATCTACACGGAGACCAGGAACCTCTTCGCGCTGTCGACCCACGCGGGACTGGCCATGCAGGCGGGAGAGAAGTTCGTCTACCGCCAACTTTTGCCGGGCGTCGAGGACCTGCTGTTCAGCGACACCTCCGCGCCCGAGCTGAAAGAACTCGTCGCTGAGACGGTTCACCGGCTGTTCGTTCGATTGCCGGCTCAGGTTGGCGGGACCTCACGCTACGCAAGACCGAAGCTGTCGGGCAACGGTCTGCCGTTCGATCGCCTCGCCTACAACAGCCGGCTGGCAAAACGCCGCGATGTAGCCGTGCCCGTGTTGAATTACGCCAACTCCGATTTTTATGGACGCAGCCTCGAGGGATTGATCGAGGTTCGCCTCGAAGACTTGCGTGCCGCTCGCGAGCTGCGTGACTTCGAGGCGGATGAGAGCCTGCTGGATCTCTGCGAAGAGCAGTTTGTATTGACGTCCAGAGTGTTCTACGACCTCGGGCAGTCCCGCGTCATTGCCCTGGAAGACGTCATCAACTATCGACGTAAGGGCCTTTTCAGCAAGAAGGCAGTGTTTACGCTGAAATCAGGGGAGACAATCATAGTGAAGGGTCTTAGCGACGCACCCTGGCCCAACGTCGTGACGCCGCATATTGCTGCGCATTCGGGCGGCTGAAGACCGAAGCCCCAACCGCCAGCCACTCAGGACCACTGTTTCGGATTCGGTGTCCAATCCCCATCGCCGAAGAACTGGTGTATCACTCCGCCCAGGCTGCCGCCGTAGAACTCCATAGCCGCTGCTTCACCCGCATCCTGAAAAGAAGCCGCGTTGGCGAACGCAGCAAATACGTCGTAGTCGTGAGCCAGCGCGCGAAGGCAATACCGTCCCAGCTCATAGCTCAGACCGCTGCCTTCGTCCGTTCGGTTGTACGCACTGCCGCTCCAGAACTCCTGAATCGTCTCCGCGTTCCAGAATGCCTCGTGCTCTGCGAATCGCTCGCGGTCCATACGGAGAGGGGCCGAACCGCAGATCTCGTCTTCCATGGTCACTGCAAAACCTTCGTTCAGCCATAGCGGCAACGGCAAATGCTTGAGAAGCGCATGGGTCAACTCGTGGGCAGAGGTTGCTTCGGCTTCGTTCATGTCCATGAACGGAAACACAAAATGGCCGTAGCCGGCGTTCAGGAATGTGCCGGCACTCAGGATGAACTCACCGTCGTCGGGATAGAAGTAAGACTTGTATTCGTAGTAGCGGTCCTGTTCGTCGAACACGAGCACCACGTGCTTGCCGTCTCCTTCGTCGGATGCAATACCGTCCAGGCTCGACAGAATACGCTTGAGGCTTCTCTCGAAAAACCGGGACAACAACTGGATGTAACGATCACTTTGGGCCGAGATTACGAGAAAATTCTCAGATTCAGCGAGCCGGTACGAGTCAGGAAGGTGTTGCAACACGCTTTCAAGCCACCGTCGGCTCCAGTGTTCCCATACGGACGGCCACGTTTCTTCAGGCTGCTGACGAACCAGTTGCTCTATGGAATCCCAGTCGGGTCGCGGGTACCCGTGGATGACTGGCATGAGGTTGTTCTCGACTTCGGCTGCCGGGCTTTTGTTTTCCATTCCGGGTAAGAAACTACGCCTTGGGGACAGAGGGTCGTGAGTGTATAGCTTTGCGCAGCCAACAACCTGCTCACTACCTCACAATTCCACTGCGTAATGTCAATTTGCCGTCAGCAGCGGCAGGGATTCCGGTTGTTGCCTACGAATCCGACGGCGAGCCCGGCCCGGCATTCCCCAGCAACGGCCAGGCTGAATACTTGTCGCCCACCCTGATGCACACCGATACCAGGTAGGCAAACAGGAACATCAGCAGGCCGGTGCGCAGAGCGGAACCGCTCGGGTCGTAGATAATCGGCCAGAACTGGTTGGCTATCCAGACGATGCCCAGAATGCCACCCAGAACGCTGAGTATAATCTCGGTAAAACGCAGCTCGCGGCGGCTGGAAGACACCCAGCCCCGGCCCAGCAGCAGCCGCACCCATAGCGGCAGTTCCCTGTACTCCTTATCGGTCTTGTCCATCGCATACAGCTCCAGTTCGAGTTTGTCGACGTCTACGTCGAACACAGCGGCGATTGCCCTCAGGGAGGCGTAGCTGACCCGATGCCCAGCCTCGACGCGCTGAATCGTGCGCAGGCTCAGGCCGGAGGATTCGGCTAGCTGTTCCTGAGACAGGCGGAATCGCCGTCTGAGAACCCTTACAAACATAGACACCTCGCAGTGTGTGGAACGGTATTTTTGCCGGTTTTCAGGACTGTCGGTGACGACAGTTTGCCGCCAGCAGCAACGTGTCGGTCTTTTTTAGACGGTAACGCCGACGTACGACTCGATGCCACCCAGGTCCGGGCCGACCGCCACCAGGTCCCAGCCAAGCTCCCGGCAGGCACGCTGATCCCAGCTTGCGTCACCAAAATACGTCACCGAGGCGAAGCTGTCACCGGCTTGCCGGAGCGCCGATTGCATGATCTCCACGCGCGAGTGTGCATCGTTGCTGGTCGCCAGGGGGACGCCGTCGATGTTGAACCCGGCACTGTTGAGCTTGAGGAGCGCGGATTCGCGCCAACCGCCGGTCGCAATCGCGACGCGGACATCCCCGGCGGTTCGAACACGCTCGAAGAACTGCACGGCGCCATCGATCGCCGGAAAAGAACCGACCCGCTCGATATGCGTTCTGATGCCCTCGACGAAGATCGACTTGATCGAATCGGCAACGGACGGATCGTGAGCGTGGCCATTGTCCTCGAATACCTGTGCAAGTATCCCGCCGTCGGTCACATGCTCATAGTCGCTCAGCTCGCGAACACGCACCGGGCCGAGCACTTCCCTCACGGCGGAGAAGTACAGCTGGGTGTCGACGGACATGGATTCGAGCAGAGTACCGTCAATATCGAAGATGATGGCTTTCATTTCCGCATTCCTTTGGCGCCCTGCTAACGGCTGTCTTCGAGGCTCGCTTCTGCCTCCTGCTCCATGGACAGAATACGCTGGTAGGCAGCATTCACGCGCGCCTCGAGGGTGACCGCTCGGTCGACCAGCTGCTGGTAGGCATCTTCCGATGCCGGGTCTTCGAAGACCGGCAACCCGTCTTCGAAATCCACGTCGGTTGCAACGAGGAATTTGCAGCCATCCGATTGAAAGGCCGCGAGGTCTTTGAGTGCGTCCATCAACTCCGAGATTGTGCTCACCGCAATGGGCGAGGTCTCTTCCATGCCGCTCAGCAGACCCCGCTTGAAGTCCTCGGGCAGATCTAGCGCGTCGATTTCCCCGGGCATTTTCTCATACTGAATCCTTGTGTCAGCGTCTACTTGCGAGGCGAAGCCCGCAACGTCGGACCACGCTGAGATCGCCGAATCGCACTGTGTGACAGCCGGCAACGTGGCGAAGTCGAACACTGCGTATGCGGACGCCGCTATCGTGTCCAACTCGATGAAGCGGCTTTCTGCCTTCTGCGATTGCTGTTGCAGATACTGAACAAGTTCTTCGTATCTTCCTGCGCTGGTTCCGGCGTCCGAGGAGCCACTCTCCAGCAAGTCCCCCATCGAGTCGAGTAACTTGTCCGAGTCTCGGTTCTCTGCAACGTTCGAGTAGATCTTCCAGGAGCAGAACGCCGCGTAAACCAGAGCAACCGCCAGTAAATAGTAGCCTCGCCGCTTCGGCATGATCAGGAACACCAGCGCTCCTATAACCAGAGCGTAGAACAGCCCGGTGACAGTCCAGGCCGTTGCCCGACCGAGTTCCTCAGAACTCAGGTGCGGGTTCAGACGGAAGCTCGCCCAGAAGGAGACGCCCATGATCACAATGATGGCGAGGACCCCCGCCAGCCGGAGAAGAATCAGTTTCATAGCGTGGTCCGCTGTATTGACATGAGTGAGTCCAGGTGCTTCGCAACACCGATGACAACGGCGAATACGAAACACACAATTGCGGACGACACCGTGGCGATCACAGGAACCGGCATTCCCACTCCTCGAGTCCCCACTCGGCCAGCTCGTCCAGCGCGTAGCGCGCCTCTGGATGCTTGTTTACGCGCGCCTTTGTGAACCAGCGACGCGACAAGAGTGAAACAGCGCATGGGTAACGACTCCCGCCCGGTGTCGAAAAGGCAGCGCAAGCGTATCACGACAACAGTGCGCTGGCCGAGGTGAGCGAATACCTTCGAGAAACCGGGCACGGGCTGGAGCCGCTCGCGCAGCTTTGCTACCTTCTTACGGTGTTTCGAACGATACTCCTGTATGCCGTTGGCCTCGCCGCGGCCGCCTTTCTGCTGCAGTGGCTCGAACTCAGCCACTCGCTCAGCACGCTGACGCCAGAGTGGTACATGGTGATTGTTGCCGTGCTTTTTGCGGCGCTGGGCGCCTGGGTAGCGCTGCGTCTCGCGCCGGTCAGGACGCATGGCGACTTCGAGGCGAATCGGGAGGCGATCGAAACGCTGGGACTGACGCCGCGGGAATGTGAAGTGTTGGCGCTATTGGCGGACGGCCGCTCCTACAAGGAAATTGCCCGTCGCCTGAAGCTGACCCCAAATACCGTCAAAACGCACGTTTCGAGTCTCTACCGGAAGCTCGACGTCGGACGGCGCACTCACGCCGTTACGCAGGCGCGCGAACTCTCGATTATTCCCTGAGGCCTCGAAAGGCTGCTGCAAACGGGTGATCTGACCAGAATCACCCTTTCGGGCGATGGCCATTTCCGCCACGGCAGGGCTACTCTTGCCGAAACTCGTCACATTTCGGTAGCACCATGGAATCCACGAACAACACTGCTTTTGGCCGGGTGGCGGCCACTTACGGCGTCATTGCGGGTGTACTGACGATAGTCATGATCATTGCATCCATCGAGAGTGAGAGCGAAATCGCGTCGACCTCGGCCTGGTTCGGCTACCTGATCATGCTCATTACGCTCTCGCTCGTGTTCGTAGGTATGAAGCGCTACCGCGATCTCGAACAGGGCGGGGTCATCGGGTTTTGGAAAGCACTGGGGTTGGGCGTAAGCATTGCCGCGGTGGCGGGGCTGGTTTACGTGTTCGTCTGGGAGGTTTACCTCGCCGCGACCGACCACGCCTTCATGGACGACTATGCCGCACACCTGATCGAGGGCTACAGGGCGGACGGGCTCAGCGGCGAAGCGCTCGCGGCGAAGATCGAGGAACTGGAGCAGGTCAAAGCCATGTACGGCAACCCGTTGCTGCGTGCCGTGTTTTCGTTTTCCGAGATTTTCCCGGTTGGCCTGCTGGTGTCGCTGATATCGGCGGCGCTGCTGCGGAAGCCGTCTTTTATGCCGGCGCAGCAGCGGTCCAACGCCTGATTCGTCGAGGGAGCCCCAATGCCGCCGACACTCAAGCACATCCTCGCCACCATTGCCGGCGTACTGATCGGCAGCGTCGTCATCTCCGCGATCGAGGCGCTGAGCCACCAGCTCATCCCGATGCCGGGGAATATCGACTTCAAGGACCCTGCCCAGCTCGCCATCTACATGGACCAGGTGCCGCTGGCCGCGAAGCTTGCCGTGGTATTCGCGTGGGGCGCCGGGATGTTCACGGGCGCTACGGCGGCGGTATTCATGACGGGCAGGAAGCGCTGGCCGGCAACGGCTGTAGTGCTGATCCTCATGATGGCGACGGGCGTGAACTTCGCAATGATCCCGCATCCTGCCTGGATGATCGTTGGAGCGCTGCTGGTGGCGGGTATTGCCTGGTTCGGGGCGTCGCGGTTTTCGCGGGCTAACCCTGCGGCATGAAACCAGCCGCTTCGAGTTCGCGATCATGCCTGCGGCCGAGCAGCGCAAGCGCCATGACGGCGCCCACCAGGGCGGTCCACATGTCGGCCTGGGTATCCCACACGTAACCCTGCATCGACAGGAAAGCCTCGGCCGACTCACCCGCGATAACGGCAACCCACCACTCGATGAACTCGTAGAAGGCCGCCACGGCCAGGCAAAAGCAGGCGATGAAGAAATTTCGCCAGGCGGCCGAGTTGAAGACCTTCAAGCGGATCACAACTTCTCGCGCCACGATCGCCGGCACAAAACCCTGGGCAAGATGGCCGAGCTTGTCGTAGTTGTTGCGGGAGTGATCGAACGTTTGCTGCACCCACTCGCCGAGCGGTACTTCGGCATAAGTGTAGTGACCGCCGACCATCAGGATGATGCAGTGAATGAGGATCAGCACGTACGCGAGACGGGTCAGCGGGAAGCGCCTGAGGGTGAACCAGAGGATGGCGGCCGCGGCCAGCGCAGGGAACACCTCGAGAAACCAGATTACGTAATCGAACGGCCGGTACGCCGACCAGGCCAGCACAACAACGAAGGTGACGATCCAGAATGTGCGTGCTCGTGACATAAGCGGTATCTCGTCGCGAAGACTTGACGCGAAACGTCTGTCCCCTAGCTTTCCATCTCGACCCTGACGATGTTCCGAGCCTCATCGAACTCAACGCAAATGAGGTAGTTCGTCACGTCATCGGGCAACGTGAAGTCGAGGATTATCGCCTCCTCTTCTTCGTCTTCTTCTTCCTCGAGAGGCTTCAGCTGGAGCAGGTCGAGAATTTGGTGCGGCTCGGGTTCGAGAGTGCCTGCATGCCCCAGCCAGTAAGAAGCTTCGATCTCGTTCAGGTGATGCGAGACGAACAGCGTGACGCCGTATTCGTCGCCGGGCGTGTCGTAGATAGCGCTAATGTGCGCCCTGGCGGCGGCTTCGAGTTTTGCGACTTCGCTTGGGTTGAGTGGCATGGGGCTTTAAGGCGGCTGCTAACGTTGCATAGAGCCATGAGATTCTATCCCAAAAGCACGTTATCTTAGTGATGTTCACGCTGTTAAAGCGTCAGATTGGTTGATATGTGGCAATACCAATCAGACTTACTGGTATTCCCAGGTAAACACAGTCGAGGAGCACAGCGATGGAGCAACATCTATTCGAACAACTCATGAGAAGCGTTGCGCAGGCCGGGGAAATCGCTCGCGGAGAGCGTAAACCGTCCCGAGTTTTCGAGGCGACGACGGAGTCAGATTCAGCGAATTAGTTTGGGGAATGCTGTCTATTTAGGGCCACGCCGACGTACTATTTCGCTTGCTTTACTTGACGTAAGCCGGTCGGCTTGCTCCACACAGAGTGCAGTCCGTCGATGTGCTCATGAAAGTCGGGCGATATCGGACTCCATAGCGGGTCGAGAACGACGTCGATACCCTCGCGGCGCGCGAGCTTAGCGGCTGGAACAAAATCCGCATCTCCGGTAATCAGCACGATACGGTCGACCAGCTTCTTGAACGCCAGGGAGGCAATGTCTATACCGATCTTCATATCCACGCCCTTCTGTTTTAAGTCGTAGTAGACATCCGTCTCGTCAAGGTCGCTAACGCCAGCCTTTCCAGACAAAAGCCTCTTTCCTGCACGCTCGTGAAATTGCCACCGTTTCCCGTCGCGCAAGTCGCCCAGCCTGACGGCCAGTTTGCGCTTCTGTTTGAGTTGCGCGCAAAGCGCCCTCCGAAACATCGCCTGATCGCTCTTGGCAAAGTCAATAGACCTGCCGCTTATAGGATTGTGGACCTTCTTTTCAAGTGGTCGACAGTCATAGACCAGAATGCGATACAACTCATCAAGCTTGCGGTCGACGTGCTGTATCGCTGTGTCCCATACGTTTTTCGCAACTCTCGCAGGCGAATGCAGCTTCGACCCGCGCCTGCGTTGCAGTCGGTTGTACCGTTTCAGGAAAAAGCTGAGGTCTACCAGAACTGCGACTTTGGCCATGGTCACCCCAAAAATAAAGCCTCTGGGCTCGGCCATGCTCGGATAGGGGAGCGGCGTACTGCCAGAGGCTGGATAGTTGAGCGCTATTATAGAACTACTCATCCGGTTCTCAACAAGAGTTTCGCACGGTTTTGTCAACTAAAGGACATTGCCGTAGTTCTCCTCAACGATTGCTGCTGTCGTCACTCCGATTCGCAGTACAAAAAGCCGGCTTCCTAATGGCCGTCTTGACGCGATGATTCTGCTGGAACAGCAGCCATGTCCTATTTTTTGCTGCCTTTGACCCCATACCTCGAAGACCGTCGTTATAAAACGGTGTATGGCGCACACCTTTCCCGGGGCGAATACTGGTGTTCGATGTAAAACGAAAGTCGACGATCTGGTTCACCGTGCTGCTCCTGTTGCTGCTCGGCAACTGCGCATCGGATCGATACCCGATACCGAAGGGAAACGCCGAAAACTATTGGGAACATGCTTGTGGTATCCAGCTTCCGGGTTTTGATGGACGTCATGAGCATTCCTACTGGCGGGGGGCGTTTCCGGCAATAGGTGACTGGTACTTCTACTACGTCCGGGAACATCACGGCCGCCATGTTTACCGGGTTTCGCATGACACGCTGATTGCCCACGTTCCGGAAGTGTATTCACTGCTGGAGCGGGGGCCGGAATGGCCGTCCGCCGCCGATCGGCGCGACAGGCAGTTCATCAAAAAGAGCGAACGATTCGCCGAGTGCTCGGATATGAGAATCCAGGCCGGCGAGGACTACGCACTGTTTCTGGAGCAGGTCGATGCTGCCAACGGCAGCCCATTCAGACATATGGACGGGCAAGAGGAGATCGACAGCTTCCTGCTGCAATGGGGCAAAGCAAGACTGTATTGGGTTGCGGTACTGTTCGAGGCCGTTTTCCTGTGGTCGTGGTGGATGTTCACGTTCCACCGGGGCGTCTTCGGGCGACTGAACGAACGACTCGATGTTCGGATTGCCTTTAGCCCACTACTGCTGCTCGTGCCGCATTACCTCGGCTATGCGCCGTACCTACTCACCTTCATCCCACACGGCGGAATCCTGTATCCGGGCTTCGCGGATGTTGCATACCTGGTATTCGGCTGGGTTCCCAACAATGCGGTAGACGTATGGCTGTTCGAAAACCTGCCAAAACCGCTGTGGCCTATCTCCCCAACACTCGCCGCACCGATGGCTGCAAGCTACTCGGGCTCGGTCAGTCCGACGGCCTTGCTGGTGTTTGCCGGTGTCGTGCTGGCTGTTGTTCAGCTGTGGAGGCGGCTCAAGTTTGTACGCGAATAGCCAGGTGATGGGTACGTCAGGTACCCCTCATTGTTGAGTTCTAGCTCTCGGTGGCCGCATCTGGCGCTTCATCGCATACGTTCATAAAGGAACCAACAGGAAATGCGGCCTCGACGTCGCCGAGCTCAGGCAATTCTTTGAACAGCAGAGCGTTCCAATGCTTGCGCTCGGGGATCTTGTCTACAAACTCGACTGCGCTGATCGTCCAGCATTCGGTGGAGTCAGGCAGTGGAACTGAAGCGCCAATTCTTATCATGCCTTCGCGCACATGGCCGATCACAAATGCACCGCGCCCGGAAATCTCCAGGTGGCTGGTCACCTCAAATTTGGCATAGGGTTGGGTGTTCATCGCGAGAGTCCGGCTACATTATCAGCTAAAGGTAGAGAGTCCGTCCCGACAGTCCGCAGTCAGGACAAGAACACTTCATGCATGACCTCGGGTCTCTTTGCGGCGATCGCAAGCAGCGATCTGGCGGGCCCCGCCGGCTGACGACGACCCTGCTCCCACTCCTGAAGTGTTCTTTTGGATACGTTCAACATCGCCGCGAAAGCTGACTGCGAAACGCCGATCCGCTCGCGCGTCGCCTTTATTTCTTCAGGCGTAATGAAAATGTGAACTCGTCCGATTTCACCTGCCTTGATACCCTCGATAGCCTCGAGAATCTCCTCTCCGAGATTGCGCTTCGCCCCTTGGTGCCGCCTATTGAATTCGATCTCTAGTTGTTGAGATTGTACGGCATTGACGTATGGCGTTACAGACGAATAAGCAGGCAAAACGACGAGAAAGACAGCTTACGGCCGCCACGAAAAAGAAACCCCGCCGTAGCGGGGTTTCGTAGCACCAAGCGGATAGTCTGCTCTTAGTGTCTGTTGCGCACCCGTTCAATCACGATTCTTGCAACCGGGTCAGCCCAGTCGTGAACGCGACGATTCAGATCGTTGTCGCCAATGATGCCGACGTGCGGAATGATGACACCGTCCTCGGCCAGCAGCGGATTGCTTTCACCGGTTCCCGCATCGTCCGATCCAACGCCGATCAGGCCCTGGCAAGGCGGCACGATATCGGCAAAGTCTTCGGTGTTTTGCTCAGTGCGGGTTTCGTAGCTGGCCGCGAGGAAGGTCTTCGAGCGGAACGGCAGGCGGACCGTGTTGAGGCCCGTGAATCCGTCGTTCGTGCAGATCAGCATGCTGACGAACGACAGGAAGCGCGCGCGCCGATCGGTCGTTACTTCGAACGTGACCGAATCCGTAAACGGTGTGCCGCCGGGATTCGCAGTCGGAACAACCGGCGCATTCCCCTGAACGACGCTGTAGACGTTCGGATCGCCGGACAGCGCCGTGATCAGCGGCTCGAGATTACCGTTCTCGGCAATGGCGATGACGCCTTCGTTAGCTGGGCTGCCAACGGCAAACACGTTGGCGCGCCGGTTGTGCAGTGCAATAACGGGCGGCGTGAACGCCTGACCCGCTGTGAGGTTCTGGATGGTGATCCGGTACGTAGCAAGCCCGTAGTAATCGGCCATGGCGATGGCGGGGGCGAACATCGACGATGCGAGCCCTGCAAAAATCAATGTGCGAAAGGCACTTTTTCGAATATTCATGGAGTGTTCCTCGAGTTCTGGTTGGTTGTCGGCCAAGGAAAAACTGCAGGTCTCGCGCGACGAAGCGAAACCACGAGGAAAATTAGCCATCAGTTCTCACGGAAGTATCACTAGTTTGTTCTGTTTTGGAACGGGCGGAGATTCGGCGTCGGCGGTCCGAATGCGTCTAAAGACTTTCCACAGAAATTGGCCACTTACTCATGCGGCAGGCTTGCGGCTCCTGGATGACCATTGCCCGCTCGGTTATCAAACGCTGCTGGATTCCGGCGATCAATGGAGTTTCATTTGGAATCTCGGCGCCTCGAGGACAGTCGTGCCAGAAATCAGCCGGTTCCTTGGCATCGTGATCGCGATGTACTACAACGATCACGCACCACCGCATTTTCATGCTCGCTACGGCGAGTTCGAGATCCGTGTGAACATAGAATCCGGCATTGTTATGTCTGGAGAATTTCCCAGACGAGCTCGAAAGCATGTGCTTGAGTGGCTCGATTTACATCGTGACGAACTTATGGAAGACTGGATTTTGGCTACGGAACGCAGACCTTTGTTCAGAATTGAGCCACTGGAATGAGCAACACGACGCCGAAAATCACATCTGCCGAACATGTTGCCGGCTATCGCCTCAAACTCACGTTTGAGGATGGACGAACAGGCGAACTTGACCTTGAAGATCAGCTTTGGGGTGAAGTGTTCGAACCTTTGCGCGACCTCGAGCAATTCAAAGACTTTCGCATCGATGACGAGTTGAAGACGATCGTATGGTCCACTGGGGCGGATCTGGCGCCGGAGTATTTGTACGAAGCCTGCGCCTGATCGGCTGCTATTCTTCGCATTCAATCAGTTTTTCCTCGACGGCCTCGATGAACGAATCCCCCACGTCGAGAAGGAGATGAGCTTTGGCTTCCAGGTCATCTTTTCGCCTGCTATTTCGCTTCCGTTGACCGCGACCAACACCGAACTTTACGTCCAGCTCGTGGATAATCTTGTTCCTAATTTCGAACGCGTCCTTTAATTCATCTCGTTCGTCATTAAGGAGGTTCACCTCAATATCCAGCGCCTTTGCGGTGCGTTTCAGTTCTTCAGATGACTGTAGGCTGCTGCCAGTAAGGCCTAGAACATATTCATCGAGAAGCACCTCAGACGGGTAGTCGACGAGTAGCAGCTGCGCAAGAAGTTTGTTCCTAGCATCTCCACCCGCATCCTGATCTTTTCGTAGGCGACTTCTTACAAAGCTCTCAAGCCCATTCCTGACACCGTCGTCCGACAATGCCAAAGCTGGAACAGCCCCACGGATTAGTTCCTTGATGGACGAATCGAGCCCTGCAGCAGCAAAGACTAGTCCTGCTCGACTTAAATCTTGCTCTGTATTCGTGGGCGCGCGGCTTCCTGCTGCGCGCTCTCTTCGGACAACGGAATAAGACTCGAAAAAACTGCTTGCCGAAGTACGCGCGTGGTCGATCACGGTTCTCGCTCTTCTAGTTTCTTCGTATGATATGGTATCAGCCACCTTCTGCCCCCCGGGCTTCTCGCGATTTTCTTGGCAACCGGCTGGCCCATTCGAGACATCTGCCCAGACTTGATTTTATCACCAGATTTGCCGAACAGACGTGGGGGCAGCAGCCACCCGAAAAAATAGCTGAGCCGAGCCGCGTAATCGCACAAACCGATAGGGCGTTAGACATAGCACGCCAGCGGTCCGACTCTTTCGTAACAATTCATGGCATCGTACTGTAGGTGTCAAAGTAAACCAGCTGGTCGTTGTGCTCGTAACAACTCTGAACGCTGCTGAGTGAAGCTCTAATGCAAGACAGCATCTTCCGTTACCCTACGCAACGGACGCAGGTGTTTTTCCTCCAGAATACTCCCAGGCATACCAGACCCAGACCAAAGAGCCCTAAAGTGCCAGGCTCGGGAACACTGACGAAAGTCTGAAAGCCCGTCTCGACAAATCGAGCTGTATTGCGATTGGCGGGAGTCCAATCAAATAGTCCCGCACTCGGATTCTTAAACCACTGCTGACCCCCGGGATTTGGATCCAAAGTACCAGGCTCCCCGATTACGCCCGACACAGAATTAAACGTGCCAAAAGCCGTGTCGCGAATCGTGCTCAAGAAGACCATTGCAAAAACGTCACCAGCGCTAACTGCAATATTGAAGTGACGCAGATCAAATACTGTATATTCGTTCGCGTTGGGAACTTTGTAGCCGTGGGAGTTACTCGGGATACTGACCCAAGGCACAGACACTGTCGCTAACAAATCGTTTGGATCATCGGAGGGTGCCCCAAGCGCTGTACGAGTTAACCGCATCTCAAGATTGCAGTCTATCGGGGAGGAAAGGCAAGCGATCGTATCTTGCGAGAACAGTGCCGCGGAGGCGAACTCAAGTCTTCCGTTTATCCCTACGGTAAAAGTCTGAGCCCTCGCTGACTCGCTACTTATGCCGCCTACACCATACGCTCTAGGATCATCGGAAACGAGCACGCTCTGATCGAGGACTACAGGACCGGCCATAACTAGGTCAGAAACTAACACTATTGCGAACATACCAATGGCCAGTCGTTTCATTCGACACTCCGGTAGACACCCGCAATTCCTGTGCTGCAAAGGGTGTGCCAACGAGCCTTCACACGCCCGAAAACAGTTAGTTGCACTAACACGTGAATAGACATCATGACCCGGTGTAAGAAATCTCGACACCTTGGCAAACGAGAAGAGCCTTTACCCTTTCTCGCCCGCAAGCCAGACTTATAGAAGTGCGAAAGCAGAGCTGAATCGGAATCGGCTAAGCAAGCGTGTTACCGCAACGAAAGCTACCCAGTCCGTTTGCCAAGATGCTCCGCCACTAATGGGTTCAAACTGTTTTCAGCGGCGCCTTCAGCGTTGGTACGCTTTGAGGCTGGAAACAGTAGCGAGGAACGTCGATGATTGGACTCTTCCCCGAGTTGCTCCCATCGTTACTCGATCGTTGCCAAAAGCCGGACATTTAAGTCTAGAAACGACCAAAAAAAGAGGCAGTCGACAGGCGACTTACGAACGACCTGTTTGTTTACGTCCAAACATGAGCGATGCGCTAATTGGGCTATGCTATCTGTCACCCCAATCCGAAAAGCCCAAAAACCCAAGCGATAGTGAGAGTAACGATTGTGGTGACGGCGGACGTGAGGATCTGAGGCCAGCGCCGTACCAACTGATGTCTAGCCTTCCCGAATATACCGCTTTTAAGATATTCAACGCGATCCAATCCTTTGATGGTCGGCCAAATACCAAGCTCAGGAAAATCGTCACGCCTCTTTCGCCGCCGCACGAAACCATTAGCTTCCAACATCCTACAGGCCTCTATGAACTCGGGAGGTGTCCGTGATTCTTGATTGAGTTCGTAGCCAAGTTTATGCGCCAATTTGTGCTCGTAGATTCCACCAGACTCATCGTTTCGGTAGTTTTCAGACTGATGGCCGGACTCATAGTAAAAATCGACGAGACTAATGAGAATTTTTTCCTCATGACTCCGCAAAGTGGTTCTATCTAGCTTCGTCATTAGCTGACTATCCTGACTAGTTATAAGTGGGAGTGGACACACATGTCGAGCAAAGACGCGTTGTACCAATTGATAGTTCCAGTACACTCAGAGCTGAATAGTTAGCACGTAGAACGTTCAGTTCAGCATAATCGGCTTTAAAATGGCTTAGGTCTTGCGTTCCTCACATTAAGATATTCCGGTCGAGCCGATGTCAAGAAGGCATACGCAGTATTGAGTTGTTAGAAAACCCAATTAATTGCATCTCTTGATCGCCAACGTAAGCCGAAAGCCCAAAGAGAAAGGGCAGGTTGCTCAAATTGATCGATTGGTAAACGAACAGGGTTCTGCAGCGAGACAAATTGTGCCAGGCCGAGAACGTGTCCACATTGCGTCTACATGGTGTGCGCAAGAGGAAAAAACGGTCCCTTGTTGATAAAGATTGGTGCCGGCACCAGGAGTCGAACCCGGGACCTACTGATTACAAATCAGTTGCTCTACCAGCTGAGCTATGCCGGCTTATTCTAGGCGGGCGCGCATTATTTGCCGTCTCGGACGTCAAAACAAGGGCTAACGCCCCATTCCCTAGTCCGGGCAGCTCGCCTCGCCTCGCATTTTGACCTTTTCTTCGCCGTAGCGCTCGATCATCGCGCCCGCGCCGCGGCCCGGGGGCAAGGCTACGTCCACGAAGTGGAATACGCCGTTGCTCATGCGCCGGGAGATATCGGCGGGCAGGCCGAGCGCTCTGGCCTGTTGTTCCACGCGTTCGGCGCCTTCCAGGTTGCCGAACAGGCCTAGGGAAATCTTGAGGCCCTCGTCGTCGGTCGTGACGAGGTAGGCCTCGGGGATGCCGCCGTTTCTCAGGACCTCGACCGTTGCGTTGCCCTCTTCGCGGTTCGGGATGTTGCGGACCTGCACCCAGTGCCCGACGAAGATCTCGCCGTTTTCCTGGCGCTTGGCCGTGCGCATGCCTTCGCCCGAATACTGGGCCTGCACTGAGTCGGCGTCGGACATCGCGCGGAACGGGCCGATCGTCACGCAGGTGCGGCCCACTACGGCCGAGAGTTCCGAGCGGCGGGGGCGTTCCGTCACGGCGGCGAGGACAATCTCCTCGTCGCTTGCGGCCGCTTCTTCCTGCGCAGCGTCTTCATTCGCCTCAGCAGCATCGTCCGCCGCCTCGCCCGAGTCACCCACGCTCGCAATCATGGTGTCTTCCGCCAGCTCTTCTTCGCTCGCCTCCGGCATCGGCAGCGGCGGGCCCAGATCGGAGGGCTCCAGCACGGCAACACCCGGCTCCCGCGGTTCGTTCTTGAAGTAGCCCCACAGGAAATACAGCACGTTCGCGAGGATCAGTATTAAGAGCAGGTTTCTCATTGCGCCTGAGAGTGCGATCCGTGGCCCGGCCGCTCCTCCACCAGTAGCTCGGCCAGGCCTGCCAGCACGAGTTCCGGGCGGTGATGCGGCGTTATGTTCACAGCCTGAAGAATGCGGGAGGCGTCGCCACCGGTCAAGACGAGTTCGGGATCGTAAGCGCTTGATCGCAGTACGCTAATTGCACGTTCTATTGCACCTGCAACGGCGTTTGCCACGCCTTCGCTGACGCAGCCCGCCGTGCTGTCGGCAAAGATACCGAGATCACGGCTTAGCAACTGCTCTTCCGCGGCGTCGAAGACCTCGATATCACTCGTTTCACGGTTCAGCGAACCGGCCATCAGCGCAAAACCCGGCACAATCTGCCCGCCGAGATGTTTGCCCTTGCTATCCAGCGCGTCGAGCGTCACGGCCGTGCCGGCGTCCACGATCAGTACGGCCGATTGAAACTCGCGCCACGCGCCAATCATTGCTGCCCAGCGGTCCACGCCCATTTGCCGCGGATCCGGATAGGCATTGCTTACGCCGCAGGCGGCGTTAGAGGTTCGCGCAAAACCCGTATCGCAGCCCGCGTGTGCGCTCAGCACACCCGTAAGGCGGGTCGCAAAACGCTGGCCGGCGACGTTGCTGACAAATGCGTATTCCACGTCGCGCGGCAGGTTCCGCGTCAGTGCGGCGAGCCCCGTGTCGCGGATGTCGGCCTGCGGCACGTCGCCCGTCTCACTGATCTCGCCGTCTTCCAGCACACCCCACTTGAGGCGCGTGTTGCCCGCGTCGATCAGCAGGGTTCTCATCGAGAAGAGCCCGCCGGCGAGTCTTCGAGGCTCACCGAGCCCGACGTGACAGTGTGCTCTCCGTCGGCGGTCGTGAGAATCAGCCCACCCGCATCGTCGACGCCGTTCGCGACGCCCGTGTAGCTTTGTGCAGGCGACTCCACGGTCACTGTCCTGCCGCGCAGCCAGTCCGCCGCGCGCCAGCGCTCCGCAAACGCCGCAAAACCTTCACTCTCGAAACGCACAAAGGTCTCGGCAATCGAGTCGGTCAGCGCAATGCCGAGTTCGGTCAAGGTCGGCGGCTCGCCGAGGTCCGCCAGGCAGATGCCGCGCTGCGCCCAGCCGGATGCCGAAGCGGCTCGCGTCTCTTCGTCCATGTGCACGTTGATGCCAATGCCCGCCACGACAATCAGGCGACCTTCACGCATCTTGGTCTCGGCGAGTATGCCGACGAGCTTGCCGTCTCTCACCACGACGTCGTTGGGCCACTTGAGCTGGATACCCTCGAAGCCGCAGCGCTCCAGCGCGTCCAGGGTGCCGACGCCCAGCGCCAGGGTGAGCGTCGAGAAGTCCTCGCGTGACGAAGCCACGCCGTAAGCCAGGGATTCGTAGAGCCCCGCGCCCGGCGGTGAAGACCAGCTCCGGTTGTGCCGCCCACGACCCGCCGTCTGCTGCCCCGCTATTGCAACGTGCAGCTTTCCCGACGAGGGCGCCGCCTGCTCCATCAGATAGGTACTCGTCGAGCCGATCGTCTCGAATACATCCAGCTGTTCGATCCGCCCCTCGGTCGACGCGGCCAGTCCCTGCCGCAGTGCTGCGGCATCGAGCACACTCATTGCTTATCCGTCACTGCCATTCGCGCGCGGCTTGAACAGCATGACTTTCGGATTGCGGTTCTCCACGCCGTCACGCATACGCTGGATGTTCGAGCGATGGCAGTAGGCAATAAACACCGCCATGAACGCCGCGTACCAGAACAACGGCTGCTGTTCGGGCAAGGTCGTGATACCCAGCCACGCGGGCAGCGCGGCCGTCGTGATCATTGTCGACAGCCCGACGTAGCCGCTCGCAACGAGCACAAGGGCAAACACGAGCAACAGCGGCAGCAGCAGCTTCGGCGCCAGCACAATGACGGTACCGACGAGCGTTGCCGCACCCTTGCCGCCCTGGAAGCGGTGATACACGGGCCAGACGTGACCCATCACGGCCGCTGCTGCGCAGGCCATCGTCAGCCACTCGCGCGAAATGGTCGGATCGATACCGACAAACGGCAGGTCCAGTCCTGGCACGACACCCGCCGCAAGCGCCCCCTTGCCGATGTCAATGATTACGACCCCGAGCGCAAACGCAAAACCCTGGGTACGCAGCGCGTTGGTGCCGCCCGCGTTGCCGCTGCCCTGGGTGCGAATATCGACGCCGCCCTTGAGATACCCGATGAGCAAAGAGCCCATCAAGGAACCCAGGAAATAGGCGATCAGGAATTTGACTCCCAGTTCAAGCATGGCGGTCCGATTTTGCTTGCGAGTAACGGCGCATTGTAGCATCGCGTGCAAATACCGGACCTATCAGAAGAAACCGAAAACAACGAGCACAGCGCCGCATGTCGTCACCGTCGAACCGACAACCGAGCCTCCAGCCGAGCGTCCAGCTGGTCGTCAATCCGGCAGCGCGCCGCGGCCTCGCCGCGCGACGGATCAAGGACGTGCTGGCGCTGTTCGAAAGCGAAGACGTTCCCGTGGTGTGCAACGAAAGTCGTCTGCCGGGCGACATCGAAGCCCAGGTCGAGGCGCTTGCGCGGGAAGGCGCCACACGCATTGTCGTGGCGGGCGGCGACGGCACCGTCCACGAGGCCGTCAACGGCCTCATGCGGTCCGACAGCGATGCCGCACTCGGGCTGATTCCGATCGGCTCGGGCAATGACTTCTCCAAAGCCGTGCACACGGAGCCCGGAACGGAACGCCTGCGCGACCGCGACTGGGCGGACGCCGCGCGTGCCCTCGTCCGGCGCCTTGCCGACAACACGCCGCCGAGACGCATCGATCTCGGCCGCTGCAACGGCCGCTACTTTGCCAACGGCGCAGGCGTCGGCTTCGACGCCATGATTACGCGTTTATCACGCGAAGTGCGCCTGCCGGTCGGCAATCTCGTGTACGTGTTTGGCCTCGTACGCGCACTGCTGCAAGGCGTTGCAACGCCGGCGCTGCGCCTCGAGGCGGGCAACTACCGCTACGAAGGCCGCGCAACGCTCGCCAACGTTGCCAACGGCTGCTGGCTCGGCGGCCAGTTCCTGATTGCGCCGGACGCCGTGCCCGACGACGGCCGGCTCAACCTCGTCTTCGCCAAAGCCGTGACCCGCCGACGCATACTCGCGCTCGTGCCAAGGCTCAAGAAGGGTCTGCACGTCGAGGCTGAGGAAGTGCAGCACCAGCCCGTCGACAAACTCGTCATCGAATGTGACGAGGCGCTGCCCCTGCACCTCGACGGCGAGGTCTGCACGCCGTCGAAGCGCTTCGAGATCGACTGCGTGCCGGGCGCGCTGCGCTTGCTCTAGGGCTTCTGCTCTTCAGCCGCTGCTGAAGCCTGCTCGAGTTCCGGCCCCTTACGCGAGCGCGAACGCGAACCCAGGAAAATGGCCGTCAGCGCGAGCGCCGCGCCCACGAGTTCAACGGTCGTCATTGGCCGCCCGAAGAACAGGATGTCCCAGACGAAGCTCAGGGTCGGCTGTAAGAGCAGCGCAATACCGGCCTCGGTTGGCGTCACCTCGGGCAGGCTGCTCGCAATGAACAGCCAGCCCAGGCAGTGTGAAAGAATCCCGTAGGCCGCAAGCCAGGAAAAATCGGCAACCGAGGTCACGGCCAGCGACTCACCTTCGACAAATGCCGTCACGCCGAGGATGGCCGCCGTGACGAGCGAAATGACCGCCACCTCGCGGCTCGGCACGCGCGTCGTGGCGTCGCGGCGCGACGCTCGCAGCGACAGCAGGTAACCCGCGTAAGACACGGCCGTCAGCAGCCCGAACAGGATGCCCCACTGATAGTCGGGACTCAAAGCGGCGACGTCGAAGCCCACAATCATGCCGAGCCCGACCACGGCCAGCGGCATTGCGACGAGTTGCAGCGCCGTTGGCGCCTGCCGCAGCAAAACGACGCCGGCCAGCATCATGATGAACACCTGGAAGTTGGCGAGCAAGGTCGACAGGCCGGGACCCACGTACTGGATGCTGCGATGCCAGAACCAGAGATCCAGCGCAAAAAACACCGAGCCGATGCCGAGTATCCACCAGACGCGCCGCGACAAACCCAGGCGCTTGCCGGTCACGAGCAGATACAGCGCGAGCGCCGATCCACCGATCAGCACGCGGTAAAAACCGCTGGTTGTCGGCGACACCGACACGAGTTCGACCCACACGGGTGACAGGCTAATCAGCGCCGCACCGACGAATAGCCGGATCGTGGGGTTCAGTAGCGCGCGGCGGGGCATGGTTGCCTGCAATCGTTATCAGCTGCGGATGCTCACGCGCCGAGCAGCGCTTTGCGCCGTTCGAGTACGGCCGCATCCGCCATGTCCGACTCGTCCATGAGTTCGAGATATACGGTGTCCTCGGGCGCTGCCGCAAACCGGACCGTCAACTGCAACAGTTCGTCGCCGCGGAACACAGCCAGCTCCGCCCGGTCACCCGCCCGGAAGCGCGCCACGTGCTTGTCGAGGGTGCCGGCCGTGACTCTTAAACCGTCCAGCGCGACGAGCTGGTCCCCGGGCGCGACGCCAGCCAGCTCCGCCGGGCTGTCGTTGGCCACCGTTTTGATCTCGGCACGCGAACCGCCCACCACGACGGCGCCAAACGCTATCTTGCGCGGCTCCACCGCGGGCTTGCCGCCCGGGTCTTTGGCCCCGCTCGCCGCGCGATAACACGCGCGCACGCCGTGCCGCGCCAGCAGCTTGTCGAGCGGCAGCTCTCCCGTGCCGCGCACGGCCGCGTCGAAAAAGTCTTCGAGATCGAGTCCCGAGACCTCGGCCGCAATCGCCTCGATCTCGCGCTCCTGCATGCCCTGCCCCGTCTCGCCGAAGCGCCGCCAGCATTCCTGCATGACGTCGTCGAGCGATACGCGGCCGTCCGTTTCGTCTCTCAGTTTGAGGTCGAGCGCCAGCGCTATGAGCGCACCCTTGGCGTAGTAGCTGACGATCGCGTTGCCCGCGTTGGCGTCCTGCTTGTAGAACTTGGTCCAGGCGTCGAAGCTCGACTCCTCGACGGACTGCCGCTGCCGGCCCTTGCCGCGGCGCACGCGCGTCATCGTCTGGCCGAGCAGCTCGAGATAACCCTTGTCGTCCACGAGGCCGGACTTGAGCAGCATGCGGTCGTCGTAATACGAGGTAATGCCCTCGTACACCCACAACAGTCCCGTGTGGGTCTCGGTGCTGAGCTCATAGGGGCGGAACGCAGCGGGTTTCATGCGCTTGACATTCCACAGGTGAAAGTATTCGTGGCTGACGAGTCCAAGGAAGCCGCGGTAGGCATCGTCCAGCGCCTGCGCCGGTGTGTCTTCCTTCGCATCCGCGTGCGGCAGGCGCGCCGGCAGACTATCGCGCGATGCCACGAGACTCGACGACCAGCAGTGCTCCAGACCTCCGTAGCCGTTTGCCGTGGCGTGCAGCAGAAACACGTAGCGGTCGAGATCGTCGGGCGGCGGCAGAAATTCCATCTGCGCCGCGCAGACCGTCTCGATGTCGTGGCACAGCCGCGTCATGTCGGCGGCGTGGCGGCCGCGTATGGCCAGCGTGTGCGGAATGCCCTTCACCTGGAACTCGGCAATGCTGAGCGGGCCGATCTCGACCGGGTGATCGATCAGCTCGGCATAGTTATCCGCCGCGTAGCGTCCGAAGCCGTAGGGTTCAGCGCCGTCGCGGCGCATCGACGTGGCGATCCGCCAGTCGCGGCCGTGCGCTTTGAGAAACGCCTCGTCGGGCGCCTCGATCTCGAGTTCGCAGGGCTTTTCGGAATGGCCTTCCGGCTCGAGAAATACGCAGGTGCCGTTGAAGTAGGCATGCGTGTTGTCGAGGTGCGCGCCGCGCACGCTTTCGTCGTAGGCGTAGATCTCGGCAATGACGGTCAGCGGCCGGCTAACGGGCGCCGCCTGCCAGCGACTCTTGTCGAGCTTGGTCAGCGGTACGTCGAGGCCGTCGGACTCGGCGCGAATGCCGACAACGTGCCGCGCGTAGTCACGGATCATGTAGCTGCCCGGTATCCAGGCCGGCATGGCAAAAACCTGACCGTCCTCGGCCGGGTCGTCGAGCGAGAGCCGGACCTCGAACAGGTGAGCGGCCGGGTTCGCGGGCCGAATCGCGTAGCGTAGTGGTGCAGTCATGGTCTGGAACTAATGGAAAAAACGGCCGCGGGTCAGTCGGCCAGCGGCTCGGTGAGCTTGAGGGTCAGGCATTTTGCCGAGCCGCCCGCCTTCAGAAACTCGGACAGCTCCACTTCGTTGACCTCGAAACCGGCCAGCATTAGCCGCGCCTTGAGCGGCCCGCTGGCCCGGTGCAGAAACACCTGGTCGCCGATGTTAACGGCGTTACAGGCGAAGTTACCCGCATCGAGCGTATCGACAATAATGCGTTTGTGCGGAGGAACGCGGGATTCGATCGCTATACGCGATTCGTAATCGAACGCCGGCGGGTGGTACATCAGGAAACCGTCGGTCAACGGGCAGAAGCACGTGTCGATGTGATAAAAGCGCTCGTCGGTCAGCCGGATCGACACGACTTCCAGATCGAAGAAGCGCGCAATCTCGGCGTGCGCCTCGATCTCCGTGCGAAAGCCGTAGCCGGTCCACAACCACGGGCCGCGGCGGTCCCTCAGGCAGTCGCCCGCACCCTCGAAGCCGATCTTGTCATCGAGATCGAGTAACTCGAAGCCGTTGTCGCGAAACCAGGCTTTGAAGTACTGCTCCTCGGGGCGCCGCTCCATCGGCATGAAGTGGCTCGCAATGGCCTTGTCACCGTAGACCGCCCCGGCGTTGGCCGTAAACACCATGTCGGGCAGCTCGGGCTGCGGCTCGACAATTTCGATGTCCGCGTACTGACCGAGGCCGTCGCGAAGCGTCTCCCACTGGGCCTTGGCGCGATCCAGGTTCAGGGAATCGTCATGCCCGGCCATCCACGGGTTGATCACGTAGTCCACCGTAAAATAGTCGGGCGGGCACATGAGTATCTTGTCGCGTTGTTTAGCCATTGTTTACCTTGTTATTGCTGGCGCCGACCGGATGCCCGTTCAGGACAGTGGCAGGTGCACCTCGGCCAGCATACACCGGACCGAACCCCCTGCCGACGCCTCGATATCACGGATATCGGCCACCGCAAGGCGGCCGTTGCGGGTAAGCGCGTCGCGCTGCTCGCCGTTCAGTGAATCCAGCGCCTGCTGCGACAGGGCCACGACGCGCGCGCCGTCGCTGCCGCGCAACTCCAGCATGTTGCCCGCGAAGGCCTCGAGCTGATCGTAGCTCAGTTCGAAAACCCGGCGTCCGCCCGCCTCCAGCCGCGAAACGACGGCGTTGCGCTGCGCTTCGTCGGGTATACATTCCGCGCACACAAACGCCAGCTCCTCGCCAATGCTCATGAGCACGTTGGTGTGGTAAATCGCCTTGCCGTTACGGTCCACGGCATCGAAAGCCACAATGTCGTAGTCGAGGCGCTGCGCAAAATCGCGCAGCGGATCGTGCTGGGTCCGCGACGACAGACAGGCGTACGCCACGCGATTGCTGCGATCGAGCACGAGACTGCCGGTTCCCTCGAGGTAGTGCCCCTCCTGCTCGTGCGCGCTCAGGTCGATGACTTCGCCGACATGAAAACCGTGCCGCTCACTCAGTGTGTCGAGCACGTCGAGGCGGCGCTCGGTGCGTCGGTTCTTGGCCTCCATCGGGTACAGCACGACGCGGCCGTCCGCGTGCGTACTGATCCAGTTGTTCGGAAACACGCTGTCGGGCGTGTGCGGCTCGGGTGTGTCGTCGACAATCACGACGTTCACCCCGGCCGCCTCGAGCGCCTTTGCCAGCGACTCGAATTGCTCGTCGGCGCGCCGTTGCTGCTCACCCGCTGCCATGCCGGTATCCGCCATAAATGCATTAGATGCCGCCGTCTCGGGATTGGCTTGGAAGCGCACCGGCCGGATCATCAGCACGGTGCTGGCAATTTGGGATTCGTTGACGGTCATGATGCAGCCCTGGTCTTAATCGGAAGAGTGCTTTATGAGAAGAGTCCTTTGAGAATAATATCGTGTCGCGGACACGAGCCCGGCAGGCGCTTCACCGGAAAGACCGGCGAGATTGCGGCCTATGCCGGGCAAAATCAAGTCGCCAGCCGGCGTCAGTGAAGGAGCTTTCCAAAGTGCTCAAGAATACCGTCTACCCGGTGCTGAGAAACCCCGCGTGGTTGTGTTTTACCTGGTTCGGAATGACGGCCGGAGTCAGCCTGCTCGCAACGCCGGCGCGATTTGCCGCCGGCAGCATTACCCGGCCCGTGGCGCTGGACGTCGGCCGGGAGGTGTTTGCGGTTCTCAACAAAGCCGAACTCGCGCTGCTCGTGGCGCTGCTCGTGCTCGTGCGACTTTCCGGTCAGGCGCGCCGTTTCCTGCTGCTGGCCGGAGGGCTGGCCGTCATTGTGATGGTGCAGTCGGCCTGGCTGTTGCCCGAACTGTCTTCGCGAACCGACCTTGTGCTCGCAGGGCAGCCGCTGCCGCCGTCGAACGCGCACGCGGCCTACTCGATTCTCGAACTTCTCAAGCTCGCGCTGTTGCTGTGGGGCGGCTTTACGGCGCTCGCGAGCCGCAAAACGCCCGGGTCAGACCTGCGCTGACGGCCGCGCCGACACCTCGCCGTACCAGCGCTGAAGCCCCTCGGCGTCATCGGCCGCCGTGAGCTTGCCGCGCCTGGCAAAATCCACGAACACGAGCGCCGTAATGTCCGCCACTGAAAAGCTGTCGCCGGCAAGCCACCGGCTGTCGCGGAGACGCTTGTCGAGCTTGCCGAGAAACGCCAGCACACGCTCGCGGCCGCGCGCGGCCAGTTCGGGAATCTGCTCGTAGGACGTGGGCCCGGGCAGCGCACGGCCTTTGAGGCCTGCAACCGAATTGCGGAACGCGTCCGCCATCGCCATGAGCCCCTGCTGCTCGACCTTGCTGTTCCACATCGTGACGAGCCCCTGCTCGACGGGCGAGCGGCCGAACAACCGCGGCTCGGGCTGGAACGCCTCGAGGTAGCGGCAAATGCCCATGACGTCGCTGAGGTACACGCCGTCGTCGACTTCGAGCACGGGCACCGTGCTGTCCGGATTGATCGCGCGAAACGCCTCGCCGAACTGCTCGCCGCTGCCGAGATCAACCTCGACGGTCTCTGCCTCGATCCCTTTCTCGGCCAGAAAGATTCGCACGCGGCGCGGACTCGGCGCCGTCTTGCAGTCGTAGAACTTCATGGATGATGTGCCTCGGGCCTGTACGCGGAGGGTGGCAGTGGACCGTGGTGCCGGATCAGCGCAGCGCCGCGCGCGTCTTGCGCACGGTCTCTGCATCCTGGTTGAAGAGCAGCGCCTTGGCGTCTTCGTCGGTGGCCTCGGTGCGTTTCCAGCCGCTGCCGAGATCGATGCCGCGACGCACGCCGGGGCGCGCTTTCATCGCTTCGTACCAGCGCTTCAGATTCGCGAATTTGTCGACGTCATTGCCGAGACGCTTGTAGGGACGCACCCAGGGAAACGCCGCCATGTCGGCAATCGAAAACTCCCCGGCGAGCCAGTCCCGATCTCGCAGCTGCTCATCCATGACGGCGAGCAGGCGATCGTATTCGTTGCCGTAGCGCGTCTCGGCATACGGCACGGGTTCTTTGAGGTAACTCTTGAAGTGGCTGAGCTGCCCGGCCATCGGACCCAGCCCACCGGCTTGCCAGAACAGCCACTGCAGCACGTCGAAGCGCGCGGCCGGGTCTTCCGGAAGGAAACGGCCGGACTTCTCGGCCAGGTAAATGAGTATGGCGCCCCCTTCGAACACCGAGATGCCGGTGTCGCGGTCGACAATTGCCGGCATGCGGTTGTTCGGGCTGATTTTGAGGAACTCGGGGCTGAACTGGTCACCCTTGCCGATATCGATCGGAATCGTCTCGTAGTCGAGTTCGCTCTCTTCGAGCATTATCGAGACTTTGTGGCCGTTCGGCGTCGGCCAGAAATACAGATCGATCATCCCGGGCGACACCCGTGTGTGAGCAGTCGCCTTTCAGTATAAGATAAAATGCTTACAGGTGTATCCGATACAACAACAGCACAAGTGATCGACCTGCCGAACAGCTACTGGATAACCGGCGCAACAACCGCTTTTCTGACGGTTGCGTGCGTGCTCGTCCACTACGAAGGGCTGCGCATCCTGTCCGACACGCTGCCCACGCCGAAACACCACCACCGGCGTCGCACGATCACGCTGATCCTGAGTCTGCTCGCGCTGCACATCGTCGGAATCTGGATCTTCGGCGTGGGCTATTACGTGCTGCTTCAGGATCCCGAGTTCGGCCGCATCCTCGGCACGGACGAGCTGACGCTCGTGGACTCGGTGTACTTCTCCGCCATGGTGTATACAACGGTCGGCTTCGGCGACCTGTACCCTGAAGGCGCCATTCGCGTTCTGTCCGGCACAGAGAGCATTACGGGGCTGACGACAATAACTTGGTCGGCCTCCTATACCTTCATCGACATGTCCAAAGTCTGGAATGGACGCGATTCGTAAAACCGACAGCCTTGTGCTGCTCGAAGCGCCCGACGGCAGCCAGATTCCGCTCCGCGTGTGGGCGGCGGAGACGGCGCCCGTGCGGGGCGCAATTCAGATCCTGCACGGGCTCGGAGAACACGCCGACCGCTACGCGCGTTTTGCCGAAGCCGCCAACCGGCGCGGCTATCTCGTCTGTGCCCACGATCATCGCGGCCACGGCAAACGCCCGGGACAGCGCAACTACTTCGCCCCGGCCGACGGCTGGGCACTCCTCGAGAACGACACGCTGACGGTCCGTGAGTACCTCGCGAACACGGCCGCCGAGGCGCCGGTTGTCCTGTTCGGCCACAGCATGGGCTCCTATCTCGCGCAATACGTGGCGATGCACTACGGCGGGCGCTTCAAGGCGTTGCTGCTGTCCGGCTCGACCTGGCCATCGCGCGGCAAGCTCCTGGCCGCGCAGGCGATGGCGCGACTCTTGGCCTACAGCCGCGGCGGTCGCAAGTACAGCGCGCTGCTCGACAAACTCGGTTTCTCCGATTTCAACCGCCAGTTCGAACCGGCGCGCACCGAGTTCGACTGGCTGTCGCGCGATCCGGAAGAGGTCGACAAGTACGTGGCCGATCCGCACTGCGGCGGGCCGTTTACGATAGGGCTTTGGGTCGACCTTTTGAGCGGCCTCCTGAGCATCAGCAAGAACGAGGCACTCGAACGCATCCCGGGTGACCTGCCCGTGCTGATTACGGGCGGCAGCAACGACCCGATCGGCGGCGAAACCGGCATGGGTGAGCTCATGCTGCACTACGCCGAAACCAGCCACTCGCGGCTGACGCTCAAGGTCTACGACGACGGCCGCCACGAAATGCTGAACGAGACGAATCGCGAGGCCGTCATGAACGACTGGCTCGACTGGATCGACGGTGTAACCGGGTAATGTCGGCCAAACCGTCAGCCACACCGATACGCGAGGCCATTACTACACGGTATGCCGAGGCGATTACGCCGACGATGGCCAAACTCGTCGACGGATCGGATCCTCACGACCCGATTGGCCTGCAGTTCGTGCCTGACGCGCGCGAACTCGATCGCGGGGCCGACGAACTCGACGATCCCATCGGCGACGGCGCACACTCACCCGTCGAGGGCATCGTGCACCGCTACCCGGATCGGCTGCTGTTGATTCCGCTGACCGTGTGCCCCGTGTACTGCCGCTTCTGCTTCCGCCGCGAAACCGTGGGCGGGCCCGAGAGCTCGGTGTTGCCGAAGGATAAACTCGACGCGGCGCTCGACTACGTTCGAAGCCAGCCCGGCGTGTGGGAAGTCATCCTGTCGGGCGGCGATCCGCTGATACTGTCACCGCGGCGCCTGGGCTACATCCTCGATACGCTGCGCCGGATTCCGCACGTCAAAATTGTGCGCATACACACACGCGTGCCGCTCGTGGACCCGTCTCGCATCGACGACGAGCTGCTCGCTGCCCTCGACCGCGCGAAGCCCGTATATATGGCGGTGCACGCCAACCACGCCCGCGAGTTTACGCAAGCGGGCCGCGCGGCTGTGGCGCGGCTCGCCGACCGCGGCATCGTGCTGCTGAGCCAAACGGTGCTGCTCCGGCACGTCAACGACAGCGTGGAAGCGCTCGGTGAGCTGATGCGCACGTTTGTCGAGAACCGCATCAAACCCTACTACCTGCACCATCTCGACAAGGCGCCCGGAACGGCGCACTTCCGCGTGCCGCTGGCCGAAGGCAAAGCGCTGATGGCTGCGCTGCGCGGTCGCGTTTCGGGCCTGTGTCAGCCCACCTACATTGCCGATATTCCGGGCGGACACGGCAAGTCGCCGCTAAACGACGACTACCTGGCGGCGGACAGCGCGGACCCGGAAGCCTGGCAAATCACCGACTACCGGGGCCGCAAACACCGTTACCACGAATGAGCGACCGCGCGCCGCCGGATGCTTACCAGCTGTAGCCCGCGCTGAGCGTCGTCTGCCGGCCAACAGCCGGCGTCCCCGGAAACTGCTGGTAGTCGCTGTCGCTCAGGTTATCGACCGTCAGCTGCACGAGCAGGCCGTCGACCTGGGCAGGCAGCCAGCGCAGCGCCACCGAACCCCAGTAAGTGTTGTCGTCACCCTGCCTGAGCGGGTTGTCTTCCTGCACCCGGTACTCGTTGTCGAGGCGCAGTTCGAGCGTATCGATCGGCGTGTAGATCAGCGATACCGTAGCCCGGTGGCGCGCGTAGTTGAGCGCGTAATAACTCGCATCGACCGTGGCGCTACCGTAGTCCGAGCTTTTGTCGAGCCAGGTGTATCCGGCATACAGGTTCAGCGCGCCGCGGGTGAGCCCGCCCATGAGTTCGATCCCCGTGACGTCGAGATCGACGGCATTGGCCTGGCGCGCAAACGGCGCGCCCTGGGCAAAGGTCCAGTCGGTCAGGTTCGAGTCCTCGCGATAGAACACGGCAATACTGCCGCGGGTGGCCGTCGTTTCCCGCGACACCGTCAGCGCCAGCTGCTCGGCGCGCTCCCGACCCAAAAGCGGATTGCCGCCAAACAAGCCGGCGGGCCGCGAGTTCAGCGCCGTGTAACCCGGCACCTGTGAGCTGCCGGCGTACTCGATGCTAACGGCTTCCTCAGCGCCGTTGCGGGTTCTCGTATAGCGCAATCCGAGCTGTGGCAACAGCGCGTTGGCATCGCGATTGCTGAGGTCCACGTTCGCCCCTGCGCGCAGGATCAGGCTGCGGCGGGCGTCGCTCATGAGTTCTATCTCGGGCACGACCGACACCGTAAGATAGCTGCGGTCGTCGAAATTGCCTTCGGTCAGGTCGGTCGAGCGCACAAGTTCGTCACCGGTCGCCTGCACGGCAAAGCGCCAGCTGACGCGGCCACGTTCCAGCAGGCCGTCCGCCGCCGCCGCATACACGCGGGTTTCGTGTTCGAACGACCCCGCAGCGCCCGATTCCTGGGTCGTACGATCGAAATCGTAGTCGTCTTCGAGCGAACGGTAGTAGGCGCTCACGCGCCACCAGCCGCGGCCAGTTTCCTGGCGATGATTGAAGAATGCGAGCGCGGTTTGCGTGTCGTCGGTTTCCGCCAGCGTGGCAAACCCCGTGTAGGCGCCGGGCCAGCCGTAGAACTTGTCCTGATACGCCAGCACAACATCCGTCTGCGCGCCGGCCGCGCGGCGCTGCAGCGCAAGGTTGATCCGCGAGAACTCGTGATCGCCGTTGGCCACGGTGCCGTCACCCGATGAGCGGGCAGCGGACAGAGCGGCCAGGTGTTCGACGCCGCCGCGGCTGGCAATACTCGTGCCGAGCCTCAAGGACTGGTAGTCGAGACTGTCCGAACCGAAGCCGGCCAGCACCTGGCCGCCGGGCTCGAGCGGCGCAAAATCGTAAGCTACCGTCGCAATGTTGGCGTTGAAGCCCGCGAGCGAGTTGTCGATGCCGTGCTTGATGACGGGCGCCGTCAGCCAGGCCGGATCGATCGGCAGCTCGGCCACGTAGTGCCCGGTCTGCGGATCGAAAACGGTCGCGGCGCCCAGCCTGAAGCCCGTATTCTCGAACAGGCCGCCGCGCACCGTCACGTCGGCTTGCCCCTCTGCAATCCCGCGTGACTGCAGCTCGGTCAGCGGATCGAAGCGCAACAGCGTCGCGGGCGTTGCGTAGGTCCCCGCCGGCTTGTCGTTGGCAACCCGGCTCGCCTCGACCGTAATCTCGGTGATGTCGTCTTCAGTTGCTGCGGTAACAATCGGAAGCCCAAGAAGCGCGGCGAAGGCAGCGCCGGACAGGAAACGGTATTTCATGATGTTGCGTCTCTCCGAACGTTGCGGGCATGAGGCCCGCGGAGCGCGCTAGTTAATCAGGCTCTGCACTACTTGTCATCGTTGTCGGCGAAACACAGTGTTTAATGGCGTCGCGTGCCTGCCGTCCTGTCCGTCCGCGTCGACCGGAACGGGGCTCACCGGGCCAATCAGGCGATATTGCGCTTCTCGTCGCTGCGCCGCGGCAGCCAGACCGGCAGGTAGAAGGACAGGTAGGTGCGGCAGAGCGCTTGGGCTTCCGCCAGCCGTTCATCGCTGATCATGCCCTCCCGGCGCACGGCGTCGGAGCAGGTCATGTCGCAGATCTGAACAAAAAAGCCGAGTACGGCGGGCCATTCATCGATCTTCGGCAGCGCAAAATAGCGCTCGAAGATCTTGCCGATGATCAGGCTCAGCGCACGCTGTGCGCGCTTGTGGCTCTCGGGAAGATTCGAGCGGATACGCGGTAGCACGCGAAGCGTATCGGCCGTGTCTTTCCAGTAGTTGACGCCGTGCTCGACGATGAAATCCGAGAGGGTCATCCAGTCTTCCGGCGGTTCGTCCGGCCGGCTGGTGGCCAGGTAGTCCACGAAGTTGTTGATCCACTCGGTGGCCAGATCGTGCATGAGGTCGTCGAGGCCAATGTAGATGCGGTAGGCGGAACCCCTCGACACACCTGCTGCCTCGAAGATGTCACTGAAGCGGAGGTTCTCGCTGTTGGGATCGGCCAGCATCGTTTCGGCCGTGGTCAGGAGTTTGCGCCGGTTGGCCCGGCCGCGCGCGCGAAGACGCGGGATGCGTTGTTCGGATCGCATGATGCGATCAGGTCCGCTTTTCTTCTCGCTCATAAACGCACCCTTTAAAACGATTCCAGCAATGTGCAACTCCTGTCATGTTTTGTCAATGTCGGGACGGGGCCGGCGTGAGCCCCAGAATGTATTGGATCAGCGTTACCAAATGCAGTTACGATGCAACTCGTTTATGCACCGCAGCAATACGTCGATCGTGGGTACCGGAATCTGGCTTGGGCCATGGGACCCTGGTCCGCAATGGCGGCATCCGGGAACGCGTTGCGGCACTATCTGCACCACCTGCTAAATTTTTTGAGGCCCCGTCATGAGCGCGACTTTCGATTTTACGGACAAACAGGTTTTCATCTTCGGCGGCACGAGCGGCATCAACCTGGGGATAGCGCGCTGCTTTGCGAGCGCTGGCGCCCGTGTTGCGGTCGCCAGCCGTTCTCAGGACAAGGTCGATGCCGCGGTGGCTGAACTCGAACAACTGGGCGCCACGGCGGACGGTTATTCTCTCGATGTCCGCGACACGGAAGCGGTCGAGGCCGCGCTCGCGGCGCAGGCGGAGAAAGCCGGCGCACTCGATGTACTTGTCTCCGGCGCAGCCGGTAACTTTCCGGCACTTGCCCACAAGATGTCGCCGAATGCCTTCAAGTCGGTCGTCGATATCGACCTGCTCGGGAGTTTTCACGTCCTGCGCGCGGCGTTCCCACACCTCAGAAAACCCGGCGCGTCCGTGATCAACATTTCCGCACCGCAGGCGTTCATCGCGATGCCGCTACAGTCACACGTCTGTGCGGCAAAAGCTGGCGTCGACATGCTGACCCGCACGCTGGCGCTCGAGTGGGGCGCACTCGGCATTCGGGTCAACAGCATTGCGCCCGGCCCGATCGACGATACCGAAGGTATGGCGCGTCTCGCTCCCAACGAAGCTGCTCGCGAGGCCTGCCGAAAAACCGTCCCGATGCAGCGCTTCGGTGCCGCGAGCGAAATCGGCGAGGCCGCAATGTTCCTGTCGTCGGATGCCGCCGCGTACGTCAGCGGTGTCGTGCTGCCCGTCGACGGCGGCTGGGCTGTTGCCGGCGCCGGATCAGCTGCGCTTGCGGCGGCGTTGATGCCGAATATGTGACCCGTCACCAGCGCGCTGTCGAGTGACAGCAAAGTTACAAACGTTATGAGAACTCTGTCTATCTCTGGACGGATATAGCGTTCTGTTAGCAATTCGCTGCAACCAAATCTCCACCTCGTTCATCTAAGCGTTAAGTCGATACAAAACGTTCGCACAGGCTTGGTGCGAAAGAGAGAGCGTTGTGTGTCGATTCAGCTAGGGCATTTTGGCGTCGCGCAAGCGAGGAGAGAGGGCACCATGAAGACAGGTATTTTGAAGGCCGCATCGGCTATCGTTTTGGGGATGGGTTTTATAGCGTCGGCCGCTGCGGCACCGCACAGCCTCTATGAAGAGGTCACCGTCAAGGTCACTTACGAAGACCTCAATATCAACAAGGAAGCGGGCGCACGCGTGCTCTACAAGCGACTGAGGGACGCCACCGCGGCGGTGTGCGACAAGAGCAGTTTCTCCAGGGATCGTTCGCTGTCGCGGTTGGGTGATGCGAAAGACTGTTTCGAGAAAACCCTCGACAAGGCGGTACTACAGGTCAACAACCCGATTCTGACGAAAATTCACACTAGCTGATTGGTCTGGAAGCTGGTGAGAATGAAGCCGCACCTGGAAACGGGTGCGGCTTTTTTTATTCCGTACTGACGATCGGCTTCACTTCCGCTAGCTACCCGGCTGCCGGGTTTGGCGCTTCGACTCGTTTGTATTGATATTGTCGCGCTCGGCAACGAAGTCCCGAAACGCGCGCGCAATGCCGTCGAATACACTGACCCACTCGTAAAGCTGCTTCGCCGAATAACCTGCGTTCGCCAGCAAATCTCCTTCGAGGATCGGATCGTTCTCGTCATCGATGTAGGCACGCGACAGCCGACGGGTCCTGTTCCATTCGTTCATGTCGCCAATAGTGACCTGGTAGTTCGTCAGTCCGAACCACAACTGCAAATCACCGTCTTCGTAGACGAACAGATAGTATTCGAGACCGTCGATGGTCACACGCAGCACGCCTGCCTCGACTACCTCGACGTTACGAAAACCCTGCTCCTTGAGCATCCCGGAGAGTTGCTCGTCCGAGTAGTCCTTGCCGAGCTTATCTTGCGCGTGAGCTGGCGAATTCAGCCCGACAACCGCAACAAAAACGATAACAATTGAAAGTAGACGGTACATGCGTTGCCCTTTTGCGAATACGCGCGTTGCGAATATGGTCATCAAAATGTCTGTCGGGACCGGCCCCGAACAAAGAACGCCGTAGTGTGCAGACAGTCGCGGACAGAAAGCAAGGGACGCTGTCGGAATAATGATGGATCGAGCCCGGCGCACCTGGCATACCGTACTCAATACGGTGTAGCACGGATGTGCGGCGGCGCCGCGCTGTGCGCTGTCCCGGCTAGATTTCGCCGGTTGGCAACGGTTTGATGCGCACTAGTTTGCCGTCGATCTCGTCCGTGAGCACGTAAACGGCTTGATCCGGTCCAACACGAACATCCCGAATTCGCTCACCAAGCTCGCCGAGGAGTTTTTCTTCGCTGAGAATTCTTTTGTCCTTATCCAACCGAACGCGCAAAACATAACAACCCGTTAGCGAGCCAACGAAGACACTTCCGTGCCAATCGGGGAATTCACTCCCACGATAAACGGCGAGACCGCTTGGCGCGATTGCCGGGTTCCAGACATGCACCGGCTTCTCGAACTCCCGACCCTGGACTTGCTGGTCCGCCGCGTCCTCGACGGCCCTTTCGCCGTAGTGCTCAATTGGCCATCCGTAGTCGCCGCCATTACGTAACAGATTGAGTTCGTCTCCGCCTACGGGCCCATGTTCGGCAAGCCAGATCTCACCAGACGCCGGATCGATCGCTATGCCTTGCACATTTCGATGGCCGGATGTGAGAACCAGATCCGACCCGCTGCCGGAACGCGCCTCGCCTACGAAAATCGAGCCAGGTCGTTCCAACCTGACGACAGTCCCGAGGTGAGAACCGCTTTCAGGTTCTTCGGCAAGTCCGTCCAGACGATTTCCGACTGTTACGAACAAGGCGCCTTCTGAATCGAATAACAACCGGCCACCCGAAAGCGGCATCGGGCGGGTTTTGGGTACCGCCTCGAAAATTACCGCCTTTTCTACGAGCCGATTTTCCAGAAGGCGAGCGCGCAACACTTCCAGACCGACAACATCGGCGGTTCTGGCGGCGTAGGCCAGGTAGATTAGAGAATTATCCGCGAAGTTCGGGTCGAGAGCAGCATCGAAGAGGTTCACGAGCCTGGGCACGCCTTCGATGGTTTTGCCTTCCGTGGTTCCTTTCTCGAATACCCTTAGCCTACCGGGCCTCTCTGCAACCAGAATGGACCCTTCAGGCAGGAACGCGACGCTCCAGGGATGCACGAGGCCATCCAGCACCACCTCTGACGTAACGGATGGTGGCTGTTGCTGGGCAGCATCAGGGCATTCCGCGTAACCCGGTATCGTGATCATCGCCAACAGCCAACCGGTGCAAACCCGAGTTGTTGCAAAACCTGCTCTCATTGCAATTCGCAACCGGTCTGCACGCGAAACCTCCTGCCCGACAGGGGCCGCTTCCATTCTTCGTCTTTTCGCGAACAATAGTCGTCAAACCCGGGACGGTCGAGTATGTAACAGCTACAAAATCGTCCGACGCAGGACCATGCGTCCAGGCGACAAGGCGTGTGACCACGCCAAACAGAACCTGTTTACTACTGGTCCTGCCCGCACGGGTAGCAGTTGGAGAAACACTGATAGGCACCCTCGAGATTCAGCGTGCAAATACAGCATGCCCAATACCCGCCGCCGCAGGACTGTGACCCTCCCGAGCAGGGACTTGCACATGGGCAGCTCGCCGCTCCGCAACCACCGTTGGTGCAGCCATAGCCACTGTCATTGCAGTTGCAGCCGACACCGGCACATCCGGGTTGCAGGCATTGACCTGTTCCGACGTGCAGCATGTCTTTCTCAAAGCCCGGGTACCACGTATAGAGAGAGTAGTGATCGTAGGCTGATAGAGGCTGCTTTTGGGTCTCCGGGCGAACCTTTCGAGAAAGTGCTATTCCATCCTGGTCGATGACCACCTGGGAATACCTCTGCCAACTCCTGGGAATTGACGGAGACACGTGGGGTTCTCCGCTTACCGAAACAGCGACGGCGAGAGATCTGTCGCCAGCAACGACGACAACCGACGATGTCCGCGTAATCACTTCCGCGTTTTTCAGGAGCACCGGCTGTGGGCCTTTCAGGCGAGTCGTCGTCGTGAAGAGCATTTCCTCATCGACTATGCCATCCCTGTCGTAGTCGGCGGCGATAGCGATCCGCCCCAACACGTCGGCCCCTATCAGAACGGTAGCCCGTGTGTGGACCTCTTTGTTCTGCGGTAAAGGAGATGTGCTATCAGGAACCGGGCATTGTCCGGAGGCGGGTTCTTTGCTGGCATTCTGCCCGGCATCTTCCAGCGTAGCCCCGAGTGCCAGGGCCGGCATGACAGTGAGGAAAGCAGCGATCAGAAACGTTGTGTGTCTGTTCATTATTAACTCCAACGCGCCATTTACGAGTCCAGAGTGAATACTGCTCAGTTAACTTACCGTTGCGGATGAACGTAAATCGAATATATCTATTGCTCGCTTTCGTCGTACGGCCGCGCGCAGGATTCGTGCGCGCGGCCAGGCCGCCGCTCTCCCGCTATTCCACTGCGAAATAGTTGACCGATTCCGTATCCGGGAAGTTCGAGCAGTTGCCGGTACCAAAAATGTAGACGGTCTTGCCGGCTGCGTGTGCGGCCAGGACACCCGCCAGATGCACCTTGCCCGCCGCCGTAGTCCCGTCGATAGCAAACCGGTTCGGCTGAGTCGTGGCACAGGCGGGGACACCGGTCCGCGCGCCAGACGTGTACAGGATCACAACACCGTTACCCATAAAATGCAGATTGCTGAGCGTACCGGCGCCTGCGGAACCCGCGTAGGCGTTCGCCGAAACCACCAGGGTAAGCAGTGACACGATGCTTGCGATCTTACTCATTGTTACCTCCTGACAATTAGTGAAAACACTTTGACAAAACAGCCTGGCCTCGACCGTCGTCGCGCATCGCGACCGTCCCGTCGCAACGCACGACAGGAACGCCGAACGTTAGCATTCCCAATCGCTCATAGGTAAGCTGACCACGCCTTTATCGACCGGAACGGCCATGAAACGTCGGATAACCGCAGTAGGGGTAATGCTGTCCTGCCTCGTGCTGGCGGTGCTTCTTGTTGACCGGTCGGAAGATATCAATGACGCACCTGCCACTGCTCCGGGCGATGCCGTTCGAGGAACGCCGGCGCAACCGGCGGCACCTCGAGTTGTCGTTGCGGAAACCTACCACGGAGCAGTATTTGTCGACGTCGAAGACAACGCCCTCGATCACGAGCGAATCAACACCTTCCTGGCTGCTCGCCCCGTCGCCGCCTACCGCGTCGTCGTGGCGAACGCTACGTTACTGCGGTCTTACATGCAGACGGCGACGGACCAGCGTTCATTTGGCCTGCTTTTTCTAGGCCCTCCGCGCGTGGAGTTTGGTTATAGCAAGCGAGACGATGACGATGTGGCTTGGCCCGACCCTGAAAACGACTGGAACCTGGACATATGGAGCGGAGCCCCACACAGCATCGAGGGCGGTCAGGCCTCGCTGATCGTCGATGCGGAGGATGCGATCACAGCCGAAGTGCTTGCGCACGACTCGCAAATCCTCGTGGAGCCGCTGGGGAAAGACGGACACCACGTCATATGGCGTTCGACAACCCGGTGGCGAAACCAGGCAGCCGCCGCGGGCGCAGTCAAAACCCTGACAGCCGTAGTCGAGAGCATTGGACCCGAAGAAAACGATACGCAGGAGGCACTTGCCCTTGAAGCGGCTCGCCGCCTCGCATTGATGAATACGGCGGCGTCGATCCGTGCGCTGGACGACCTGCTTGCCAGCGAACTTGAAGAGCGCGGTAAACGGTGGATTGTCTTGCTCCTCTTCAAAACAGACACTGATCAGTCCAGGGAGCTGATTAGGAAAACGGCGGCCAATCCGACGCTATCGACGCACTTGCGAGCACTCGCGCTGAGAACGACATCGGTGTACAACACCGAACGGGATGCAAACCTGTATCGGTCGATGCTGTATCACGACGAATCGGCCATACGAGCTACTTCAGCCGTTCTCTTGTCGAGAATCGACGCCGCTGAAGCAGCGCCGCACCTCGTGGCAGCCGTGCTCGATGATTCGCTTCCCGACGACTACTGGTCTATTGCACTCGGCCGTCTGAGGGACTCGACAGGAGCGCTTCTTTTGTCCGGCGATCTCGCACAACTCGACTCTCCGTCAGAGCAGCGACGGCTTGTCACCGATAGAGTGGCCGAGTGGGCCGCAACGCAGTGATCGCTCCTTTCAGTCGTCGTTTGCAAGATAGCGCTTGCCGGCCTCATAAAGCCCCGACCACAACTCGAGCAGGTAACCGGCGGGATCGTCGACCGCTCTGAGATCCCGGTACAACAGCACAACGCCGCTGAAGCCGTCACTCTTCCACGCGGCACCGGCGGGCAGATCCACCGCGGCCATCTCGGCCGGCAGCGGATACGCCGTAATGTAGAAGTACGGTTCGGTGATCATGCCGTCGCCGAACACAAAACCGAAGTTCATTTGCTTGTCAGAGTGCTCTTCGTCCTTCGGATCCTGTCCCGGAATCTTGTTGCCCGGCAGCCAGATCATCGACAGATCGAAATGGTGCGGCCACAGCTGAATAGGGCTGACCTCCTCGCGGATACCGGCCCGAAAACACTGCATGGCGGCCGTCACCGTGGACAGAGCGGACTGCAGATCGGCGGCAACGGTTTTGGAGTAGTTGCTGAAGCGATCCTCACCCGGAACGGGGTCCGCCGGCGTCGACGTGTCGATGCCGATATCCGTAAGTACCCCTCTCTGCCACTCCGCGGCCTGTTCGGGGCTTGCCCCGTCCAGCGCAAACGCGAAGTCGCGATCGGGTGAGCGGACAACGAGCCGGCTGTGGCGAAGGTCGAGCTCGAGTTCGTAGTCAGGTTCACCGTAGATCACACCGCTCGTCAGGCCGTTGAGCGAAGGCCGGAGGCTTGCGTGCCACCAGTGCTTGCGCCTCACTCTCGATGCTTTGAGGCAGTTGCCGATGACGCGCGCATACGCATGCAGCGCATCCCGAGTGTCGCGGATCGCGTCGGTGTCCAATTCGGGCAATGCGCCACTCATATCAGGCTCCCCGGTCAGCCGACACGCCGCCGTAGGCAACGCCTGTCAGCTGGCACATGTCGGTTTTGAAGGAAGTCAGATCCGAAATGTCGAAGTCGGACAAATGCCGATGGCCGGCCGCGCGAGCGACGACTGTCATGAGTTCCACCGACGCCTGGAAGAACCGCGCCAGTCGTTCCGCCGCAATGTCCACGGGCAGGCGTTCGCGCAAGTGCGCTTTCTGCGTTGCAATGCCCACCGGACAATTGTTGGTGTGGCAGGCACGCATCCCCAGGCAGCCAATGGCCTGGATGGCCGCGTTGGAGACCGCAATGCCGTCCGCGCCGAGAGCCATTGCCTTGGCAAAATCGGCAGGTGTCCGCAGTCCGCCCGTAATGATGAGCGTCACGCCGGCCGCGTCGCTACGGTCCAGGTGTTGGCGTGCGCGTGCAAGCGCCGGAATCGTCGGTACGGATATGTTGTCTCGAAAGATCAGCGGCGCGGCCCCCGTGCCGCCGCCGCGGCCGTCGAGGATGATGTAGTCGACGCCGACCGCCAGCGCGGCATCGATATCTTTTTCGATGTGCTGCGCCGACAGCTTGAAGCCGACCGGTATCCCGCCCGTGTTCTCCCGGACCTGCGCGGCGAAGTCTTTGAATTGATTGAGGCTATCCCATTCCGGGAAGCGCGCCGGCGAGATCGCCGATTGGCCCTCGGGCAGTTCGCGGACTTCGGCAATCTTGCCCTTGACCTTTTCGCCGGGCAGATGACCGCCCGTGCCCGTTTTTGCACCCTGGCCGCCTTTGAAGTGGAACGCCTGGGTTTTCCGGACCTTGTCCCACGAGAAACCGAAGCGTGCCGAAGCCAGCTCGTAGAAATACCTCGAATTAGCGGCCTGCTCCTCGGGCAGCATGCCGCCCTCGCCCGAACAAATGCCGGTGCCCGCAAGCTCGGCGCCTTTCGACAAAGCCACCTTGGCCTCCTCGGACAACGCGCCGAAGCTCATGTCGGAGACGAACAAGGGAATATCGAGGCGCAGCGGTTTCGCCGCGTTTGGACCAATCGTCAGGTCGGTGCCCACCGCCTCGTCATCGAGTAGCGGCAGCTTGTGCAGCTGGCCCACGACAAACTGCAGGTCGTCCCAGCTCGGCAGACTGCCGCGCGGTACGCCCATCGCTGAAGACGGTCCATGGTGGCCGACTTTGCTGAGGCCGTCGTTGGCGAGCTGGCGAATGAACTTCACGTGCGGCTCGTCAGCCGTGCCGGTCGGATCCTGATACGCCCCCTGATAACTGTCCCGCTTGTACGGCTGTGGATGCTCGCGCGCCCAGGCCGAGATCTCGTCCGCATCGACGAAGACTTTGCCGTCTTCCACCCACGCGTTGAACTTCGGCAAGGTTTCCGAGTTGTTGTATTCGCTGACCCCCGTATCGAGGCGGTAGTCCCAGCCGTGGACACCGCAAATGATATTGTCGCCGTCGATGTAGCCGTCGGACATCAGTGCGCCGCGATGCGCACAGCGCCCGTAGAGCACGCTGACCTCAGCGTCATAGCGAATCACGACGAGATCGACGTCGGCGACCAGCGCGTGTGACGGTACGCGGTCCAAAAGCTCGTCCATTGAAAAAAGGGCTTGGGCGTTCATGTTTTACGACTCCGGCTTGTTGTTCATATTCGGTTTTGACGGCAAGAACCTTCTCGCGGTGGCGGTGATGCCACGCGACAGGATACTGAGTCCGACGGTAACAGCGGTAACCGACTGCTGCATGCCCCGGCTCCGCCGCACTACCTCTATCAGGAAAATGACAGCGCTGTCAAAATCTGCGATACTGCGCAACGAGACCATCGAACACCGGAACAATACGATGTCAGATTACCCGCGACTAAAGGAGATGGGCATCGTTCGCCCACTGGAAATCAGCCATTTTTCGGTCAGCTCCTTCGAGCACACCGATTTCTTGAGGATTGTCTACAATCGATCACCGGACTCGCTGTTGCCCGCGAGCCGGTCTTATCGGTTTCCCCGCCTGCAGAAGGCGCGACCAGCTGACGGTGAGGGGGGCGGCAAGCAGTTCGCCATGGAAAGCAGGCCGGAGTTTCGCGAAGCGGTCGACGAGCTGGAAAGGCTACTCAGCGCAAAAGAGAACAAGAGCGAGATAGCCGACGAGATGCTCGACGCGGTACGCTTGCTGCAAGAAGAAGTCGCAATGCACGGTGAGTACCTGAAGGTGCTGATCGCAAAAATTCGCGAGACTTAGCATTCGCGCCAGGTGCTCGCCGTTGACGACGTAGGAGGCAGTAGTATGAATCGGGGGATTATTGCTTTTGGCACGGTGCTGTTCGCGGCTTCTGTCGCGCTCGCACCGGTGGTGGCGCTGTCGGAGGAAGACACGCGACTCAGTAACGCCGGCTTCGAACTCGGGCTCGAGGCTGACGAAGGCGGCTGGCGCATATTCGAAATTGGCAAGGTATCCGGAGATCACGCCCGCAGCGGCGATCGGTCGATGTTCAACGGCGCGTTCAGCCGAACGGTACCGCACCCGCCCTACTTTGTCGGCTCGGTGTCCGGCAGTTACCAGGAACTGGCTGCGGAGCCAGGATCACAGTGGCGCCTCACGGGTTACGCCATGACGCCGACGGCGCTGAAAGGAACGCCGGCGTTCGGCATTGTGCAGGTATCGTTCTTCGACGCAGGCGGAAACGACCTGGGTACGTTGGAGACTCGGGGCCGCGACGACGAAACCAAGGCCAAAACGTCGAACGAGATCACCGGTCGCGCACCCGCCGGCGAGTGGATACGGCTCGACACAGGCATCGCCACGGCGCCGGAAGGCACTGCGGTTGTTCACGCGTTTACCCTGTACGTCGATTACTCCGGTTCGAACACGTCCCAGGGCGTCTACTTCGACGACCTGGTGTTGTGTATCGTTGCCGACGACGACGGGGCGTGCGAATAGCTACGCTGGAGCCAGAAAAAAAACGGCCCCTGCGGTACGCGCAGGGGCCGTTTCTTGAGATTGCCTGTCGAACGCGTCCGCTAGCGACGCGACAGAAAGAAGCGCATGACGTACCACAGCATGAGTGCAATCGAGGCAAACAGTTCCAGCGCGGCCGCCACGTAGCGATCGTCCGGATACACCCTGAGCACCTTGGACGTGTCGTAGAGGATCGAGGCACCGGCAAGGCCGATCATTGCCATCGAGAAGTACGTACCCAGGTGGAAGCCGAACACCAGGCCACCCACGATCGTCGCCAACGCCACCACAGCGCCCCAGCGAACGAAGCTCTTCAGGAACGTAAAATCGCGCCCGCTCAGCATCGCAACGGCCGTCAGCGCCGCAAACGCACCGAAGGTTACGGCGACCGAAAGCTGAATGATCTTCGGATCCACGGCGAGCGCAATGTAGAACATCGGAATGAAGATGATTGCCTGAGCCACGACGTAGGCACCCAGTGCGGCGTACTGCGCACCCTTCGACTCCACGCGATGTGCAACCGTGCTGGCAATGAAGGCGACGACGAGGAACGCGGCCAGCACACCCAGCCACGACGTCTGCAGCATGAACACCGCGAACATCTCGGCGTACGGTGTCTGGAACATGGCCCATTCGAAGCCGGCGAAAAGGAGTATTGCGCCCATCAGGTGCAGATAGGTGCGCCTGATGAATTGCGACCGGTCTACGCTTTGTTCGACGACTTGATCGGCGAGCTGATCAGCGACGTCCGCCGGCACGGCCGCGGGTGTGTTCGGCCCGGTGGGATGAGAAACATGCTGCTGAAGATTGTCTGGCGTCAGGTCTTTTGTACTCATCGATCCGCCCCGTAATGAATGAACGACGAGAAAGCCTACGCGGGAAGCGCTTCGCTAACCGTGAATGGGCTCTCAGATGCCGTTTAACGTAACGCAGCCCGCGAGACCGGCATCACAGTTCGTCCTCGGACAGGACGACGAGGCTGTCCTCCGCGTGCAGCTCGAAGCGCGTGTTCTTCTCCGGAATCAGCTGAATACCGTTGTTGTCATCCTTGCTGTTTTCGAGGGACTTGTTCTTTACGCCTATGCAGATTTCGCCGCGTTTTTGCGCCAGGCCCATCAAGTCGGCAAAGGTGACTTCCGCCGGCAGCGCATTGAAGTACAGGTGTGCGGGTTTGAGATAAATTTCCGAGCCGTCTTCCTGGAAAATGTCGTCGTAGACCTTCTCGATATCCCGGCTTTCGGAGATCTGCGCCATGATCATGCTGACCAGCCGGTTCGAAATGATCACGTCCTTGACGCCCGCCTTGGCGACCAGTTCGTCGTTCTGCGAGTCGAGGATCTCGGTGATGAGTTTCGTGTTCTGACTTTCGGCCGGGTACTGGCTGAAGATTCGCCGCAGCAGCAGCATCGCGACGATGTTCTCGGAATCGACGCGACTCGCGTCCGTGGCGCCGTCGTCCGACGAAGTGCCCGCGAGAACGATGATGTTGTCGTACTCGAAGGGCCGGACCGACAACAGGTCTTCCATGTCGAGACAGTCTTTCACGACGAGCGCGACGTCGATGTCCTCGAGTTCTTCGTCGAGTGCCTTGATTTCCTCGGCTTGCGCCTCCGTCGGATTCTTGAGCATGACGTGCACTTCGCTGCCTTCGATCACGTAGTCGGCGAATTCGCGAACGATGGCCGCCGATTTGAAGGTCCAGCCGATCATCAACTCGCGTTCCACGCCCGGCTGCTGCCGTGTGTCCGGTATCTCGAGGTTGGTGGGTGCCGCCACGGGTTCGTTGACGAGCTCAATGGTCGAATCGTCGTCCGCGACGATGAGAATCTCGTCATCCGGTCCCAGTACACGGTCCGCGGGCGGATTCATCGTAATGGTGCCGCCGGCATCGCGAATACCCATCGGTACGCCGTCAGGAAAGCGGTAGCCGATTTCTCCGAACCGGGCGCCGCCCCACTCGGTCTCGTAGAAGTAGATTTCGCAGCCGTCGAAGGACAGGATTTCGTTGTACACCACCGACAGGCCTACCGACCTCGAGGTTTGCACGAGCAGCTTGGCGAGGATATCGCTCGTGTTCACCGTAACGACGTGCTCAGGAAAACTCGAACGAACGATATCCCGGTGCGTCGGGTTGAAGATCTCGACGATGACGCTGAACTCGTCGTTGTCGACGCCGTTGCCCATCGTTGCGAGCACGGTCTGAATCGCTTTCGCATCGCTCGACGACTTGAGTTCGTCGCTGTCCGTTTCCTCGCAGCTCGCAAGAATGATGACCGAGCTGGCCGATTCCAGCGATACCATGTCGAGGTTAGTGAGCGACGAAACGTCGCCGCTCCGCGTGACGAGTCTTGTCGTTGCGAGTTCCGGCACCCTGAGGCGCAGGATATCGTCCATCTCTTCCTTGTCGCGATCCGCAAGGATCACGACGCAGGCGTCGCTTTCGCTCTCATTGGCAAGGATGAGTTCGCGCAGGATTTCGATGATTCGCTGCTCGTTCCAGCCCAGTATCAGCGTATGGTCGGTTTCAATAACCTTCGAACGGCCTCGTTTCAGCGCGTGAATCTTCTGATCGAGCGCCGTCGTAATGAAAGCGATCAGCGCCGACAGCATGACGATGCCGGCAATACCGGCCAGTATTGCGAATATCTTGTAGGCAACGTTCGAGTAGATATCCTGGGCCATGTTGCCCGGATCGGTAATCTCGAGGAACGTAATGTACAGGTTGCCGAAGAAGTCGAGTTCGTCGTGCTGCTGCGGGATCTCCGGGAACATCATGAGGAGCGCACCGCGCAGCAAACCGATCAGCAGGAACGTGCCGACGAATACCAACGTCAACACCTTGAAGATGGACGCGCCACCTTTGGCCATGAACGTGTCGAAGCGATAGCGCATCTGTGCCTGGCGCTTCTTCTTCGGCGGCAGCTTTTTGGCCGGCCGAGGCTCGGTGATCTGCGTCAGGTGCCGGACTTTGGCTGTTTCCGTCAGGTCGTAAGGGTCTGCCTGTACGTCACCGTCGCCAGGATCGAATTCGCGCTTCGAAGCCTCCAGGTTTGCGGGTTCGGACTCGGCCCCGGGCGCAGCCGGCGGGTTGGCCGCATACTCCTGGTTCGCGACATCGGGCACACGCAGGGAGTTGCCGTTTTCGTCGACAAGATAAATGATGGCGCCGAAGGCCTTCAGGCGAGCGGCCAGGCCGTTTGCGTGTTCCCACTCGAGGTTCCGCGCGAGGGTCACCGGTTTGCCCGAGAACAGGCGGTCGATGACGTCCGAGCTTTTCTTCAGGCGCTTCGAGAATTCGGCACGCACGTCCTCTATGCGATAACCCTCGGCAATCTCGCCCCTGAACGCGACTTTGTACTGGCTGGCCATGCTGCCCCCCGCGGCCACTCATTCGGCCAATGTGGTGAACAGAGGCAAGATACTGCTGGCCAAAGGAATTTTGGCCAACGCAGGTCACAGATTTTGTAAAAAACGGCCTGAAGGGCTTCAGCCAGGCTATCTGCGATACGTGCATACTCTGCCGTGTTCCTGGCACCCACGCAGCCGAAGTTCAACCGCATCTGACGCCGGCCGTCGCCGACGAAACGCTGGAGGAACAGATCTGGCGCGACGCGCTTACCCGACTCGGCCAAACAGTCGGCAGAACGGTCTTATCTGTCGGCCTGAAACGACAGAGCATGACTCCCGAACTGAGGCGGCAGGCGACCGAGAGAGTAGCCCGTTGGGCGGCGACCCGGTGAATACGTCGCAGCGTTGGGATAACGGGAATCGTTGCGCGCAACGGCTCGTGACACAAGTGAACCTTGTATACCAAATAGTTATAGCGAGTGTAAGCCATAATTGCCTAACTCACAGGCACTTATCTGCTCATATCAAACCGATTTAGGACCGTTCAGCCTGTGCATATTTGAGCGAATCCGGGCGATCTGCGATATATAAAATTAATAGACCATAAACACGCAGATCAAGATCAGGAGTGGCTATGTTTGGACTAGCAGCTCGGCAATCGATACTCGACTCGGCTCACAGTGCCTTGCGATGGTGCTGTGCGGTTCTCTTGTCGTTTTTCCTGGGATATCCGACCGCGGGGTTCGGTCACTCGTATCCTTCCGGCCACGGTCACGCGAACTACGGCTTATCGGTTCCCACTACCAGCTCCACCGGCGACTACACAGTTTCGTGGAACGGCGGACAGTATATGTACCTCCACGAGTCGGTCGACGGTGGGCAGTCGCAAGTCATCTACGAGGGACTCGCTTCCTCATTCCAGGTAACCGGTAGAGCTGACGCCACCTACACCTACTTCGTGGTTGGGCGAGCGTGTTCCATTGGAGGATGTTGGGGGATATTCGGCAACGAAAAATCCATTGTCGTAGCAGCTACCCCGCCACCACCGCAGCCGCAGCCTGGCTTCGATTTCGATTATGTTGTCACCGGGGGTGATTTGGACGGCGACGGGGACATCGACTTGTTCCTGAGCAGCGATACCACGTCAGGCCCTAACCCGTACGTTGCCGATACGATATTGAAGAATGACGGAACGGGTTCATACACGATTGTGGCGAACCCTACTTCGACTGAATTATCGATTGCTGCGGGGTGGTCAACGGTATTTGCAGACGTCCTCGCGGGCGACTTCAATATGGATGACATCGTTGACGCAGTCATCGGGATGCGGGCGGGTCCGTTTGGTGGCAACGCGCCAAACGACTTGATCCTGTTTGCCCACAGCAGTGCCGGCAATATCCCGGCGGTATCGACCGAAATCGATACGGGTTTGCAATCTTTCCTTGAAGAGATCGACAACTGGATCTCGAACCCCAGTTACTTCTCGGAAAACGCGCCGCTAGTCACACGGCAACTGCCACAAACAACAGCGGTCGGTTGGTACTATTTCGCTGAAACGCAGTCCGGACTCGATGCTGCACGATTGCAATGCATCATCGAACACAGCATTACAAATTGCCTGGAGTATATTGGCTTCCTCCAGGACGTATTTACGACAAGCGAATGCATATCACTCGAGCAACAAGGTATCCCCTGTGACCGATTCGGTGGGCACGTATTCGGTATTTCTCAGACGACCGTTTTGGTTGACGTATTGGTACCGGACTACTCGGTCTTCAACTCCAATTCGATCGATTTCAAGAGCGTATTCGAGATTTTGAATGACGTGATCGACATCGAGGTAATCGCAGGTAGTGCCAAGGCCGCCGTGATCGAAGAGGTACTTGAACGAATGTTTGGTATCGAAGTATTTGGAGGCGTATTGGGAAGCGGCGGCGGCGTTCTCGGGTCGGAGTCTGACATTGACCCGAATGACCTGCCCGAGTATCGCGGTGTAGTGATCCTCACTACGTTGCTTGAACTGGCGGCCAGCACCGGTGACCCTCAACCATCGCCTCGTCGCCGTAAGTTAACCGAAGGGGAGAAAGCCCTTTTCCGTGCAAACGGACTGGATATCAAGGGAATGGACAAAGTAAAAGTGGCCAATCGAGGAGTTTGGTTCACCGGATTCGGAGCTTGGGATCGAAACTCCGTAATGGCACCGAACGGTCACATTTACATTCCCACACCTAATATTGCTAGTATGAATTATCATCTCGATTATTCATTGCCAGCAGTGAGTTTGCGCGACAAGGCGATTTTCATTCACGAGGCCGCTCACGTCTTCGATTATCGAAACAACGGCTGTCGCAAGAGATGCTTGCTGAGGAATGGGACTCCGTTGTTCCAGGCACCGGACTACATATATGGCGACGAGTGGGATGACCAGCAGGCATGGGAGGATTACAATTCCGAGCAGCGTGCTGAAATGTTTCAGGATAGATTCCTGCTTTCGAACGGTCAGCCTCATTTGCGAATATTGAACGACGACATCTCGCTCAACCAGCTAAACCAAACGCTTCCGTTTAGTTGTACGAGTTCGAATTGCCAATGACGCGGCACGGGATTCAAGATACTGGCTGACCCTGGGAGCTCACGTTTGCGACGACTAACCATTTTGTCACTTATGGCGTTCGCTTTTGGCCCGGCGGGCTGCGTCGTCATTGAGTTCGGCATCATTGCGAATCAAACCGGTGACCCAATACAGGTCCGATATGCGGTTCGATCCTGGTCGTCGGAAACGGGTTCACCAGATCAATGTGACTTCGCACCAGACTTCGGTCCTGTTCGCATCTCTGGCGGCAGACGGAACTACAAGAAATCTGAGAATTGGGCAAAGATTGACGATTCAAAATATGACGAATCTACTTGTGAAGTCACATTTTGGCTGAATTCAGATGACGCGGTCATAGTAAACGAAGGTGGATTGTGTTCGCGACACGCCTCGAATGCCGACACCAGCCAGGACTCATACAACGGTCGAATTGAGTTCATAGAAATTGTGAAGCCAGCCGAAAAAATCACGGTGTCAGGGTGGGATGTTCCGAAACAATTCGTCGAGTGGAAAACGTTTTGCGTCTGGGATGTCGAGTAAAGATCGGTTTGAACCGGAGACGCCGCGGATTTTGACTGACGAACGTTGGCATACTTGGCGTTAGCGTATGAACACTGTTCAAAGCCGCTCCTCGTTAACTCTAAAACAGCCGCCTATTTGTTGACGCGCCGCTTGCGCTCAGCCTGACTTTCGCACTCAATTACACCGACATAGAGATCCCAACGTTAACGGCACCGAGAAGAAGCACTACGGCGCACGCAAACACTCCGGGGCCGAAATACAGAAGTCGAAGTTTCAGCCTCCTTGGGGGCGGCATATGTCTGTAGGCCATGACACCTGCGAACAGATACCCGACGAGAAAAATAACGGTCAACAAATGTGCAAGAAACACGTAGTCCTTCGTCGACTCTCTGTCTTGTGGAATCATACCTAGGGTGATAGACAGTCCGATAAACATAATGGAATGACTTACGATCCAGGCTTGCTTCCCTATTCGGCTAGTGAACGTAAAGTTTGCCCGCATTTGCCCGAGTGCCATTAGGGCGAATACGATCATCGTATCCACCTCGGGCCTAGACCACCGAAGGCCGATTAATTCTCCTAACTTGGAAAAGGGGGCTGTAATGCAGGTTCTGTAAAACTCAACCCCGTCAAGAATAAAGCCCTTCCAACCGAACACATAATCGGCAAGCGATGTTATTGAGCTCGTCGTAAAAAACAGTGAAAAGACGATAATTGCCTTCGTGCCGACCGAGCCGTCTTTCCAAAGTTCGCGCCATTGCTCGATTTCATCTTTCAACGCCATGCACAATCATCACACCTGGTAACTCTCCGGTCTAGGTTACGGAAGTGCGTATCGAAGCCACCCCCGGCGTTGATGGTGCAAGCGGGGGTGTTGTTAGCGTAGTCGATAATGCTGCCATCGAAGGCTTTCACTGCCCGGAAGTGATCGAGTCAGTACCGCTAGCGTTCAGTAATCGGTGTATCGCTCATCATTGGCGCCGCAGGCAAAATCGCCCTTGATCGTGCATGAACCTACTGAGAACGGTGTCGTTGACGCGCCGCTTAGTGGCGGACACAAAAAAAAGCCGCAACTCTTCGAGCTGCGGCTTTTCCTGATTTAAGAGCCTGGCGGTGTCCTACTCTCACATGGGGAGACCCCACACTACCATCGGCGCTGAGTGTTTTCACTTCCGAGTTCGAAATGGAATCGGGTGGTTCCCACTCGCTATTGCCGCCAGGCAAACCGGTTGGAGAATCCTGTCGAACAGCATTCTCCGAATAAATTAACAACTTGGATTCTTTCTGACGTGTGTCGCATTACGACATGCCACACGCCAAAGTGCTTTGGCGTTATATGGCCAAGCCTCACGAGCAATTAGTACTGGTTAGCTTCATCCATTACTGAACTTCCACACCCAGCCTATCAACGTTGTAGTCTTCAACGGCTCTTCAGGGACCTCAAGGGTCCAGGGAAATCTAATCTTGAAGGGGGCTTCCCGCTTAGA